>OFRL01000019.1_pt1 | contig 89904 bp, 65 predicted proteins | sample 1543121 | NCBI WGS metagenome assembly OFRL01 (sample SAMN07774228, study PRJEB24372) | wastewater metagenome | isolation source: Lake Maggiore Cannobio | place: Italy: Cannobio | collected 2016-01
TGGCCAGCAGCCGGATATTCCCAGTCAATGTCCGCACCATCAATCCTAAACCCTTCCACAAAAGACTTGAGGTTGCGCACAAACACGCTGCGCAATTCTGGTGTTGCGGTAACAGCCGCAAACTGCTTTTCCCAGCCCCAGCCCCCAACCGAAATGAGCACCTTTACACCGTGGGCATGGGCGTTCTTTGCGATGCGCTGCAGTTTCCATGCATTGCCAATCGTATTAAATGTGCCGTCACCCTTGGGGGTTAGGAACGCGTAATTGATATGCGTTAACTTTGGATACGGGATAACGCTTTCAACAATAGCATCCGTGACATACGCAATTATGCGGAAATCTGCCGGCATGGGTGTGGGTGTGGGGGGCGCCAAGGTAATCGCGCGTGTCGCAACCGGTTTTTGTGCAGGCACAATCGCCTGCGCAACTATTGTAGGCGCTACGCTTGGTGCTGCGCAAGATATGCACAGGCCCAGCAGCAGGTGCAAACCCGGCACCAGACAGCGCATTGGGACACGAGAACCATGCAGCATCTTCAAGACCCGATCGGCGCGCGTACCACTAGCCTACCCGAGCGCATGCCTGTTTGATCAATGCGCTAGGCCAGGCCACAAAGCGCAATCAGGCTTTTAGCAGGTTGCGTTGGCTCACGCTGCCAAAGTGGCGCCACGCGCATTAACCTGCAACGGAACATTTTAGTTTTACTTGTGGGCTGCAAAATACTCATCCAGATGTTCGAGCACTTCGCCAAAATTCTTGCGCCCCAAACCTACCCTGAAATAGTTGCCGGGGAAATCAAACATATTGCCGGGCACGATCAGCGTTGCCTGTTCCTCCAGCACGCTCTGGCAAAATTGCTCCACCGGTTGCGTGCCAAGCCACCTCGGGAATGCGACCGAACCGGCCTTGGGGCTCACCCATGAGACTCTGTTGCGGTGTTTATTAAAGAACTGCTCGGCTATGGCAATGTTTGCGCGGATGATTTCGCGGTTGCGCTGCACAATTTGAACCGTATTTTGCAAAGCGATGATGCCTAAAATTTCTGCCGGGGCGCTGTTGCAAATTGTGGTGTAATCCTTGAACTCCAAACAGCGTTCAATCAACTGGCGGTCTTGGCTTGCCAACCATCCAATGCGCAGCCCCGGCAGCGCAAATGACTTGGACAAGCCACTCAAGGCGATCCCGCGTTCATAAACATCTGCCACAGAAGGCAGCTGCAAGGCGCCGTCCGACTCAAGCAAGCGGTACATTTCGTCCGCAAAGATTGCGAGCTGGTGTTTTCTTGCAAAACTGATAATGGCGTCAAACTCTGCACGCGCCGGAAGGTAGCCGGTGGGGTTGTTCGGAAAATTAAGCACAAGCAGGCGCGTTTGCGCCGTCAGGCTTTGTTCAAGTTGCCCGAGGTCCAGTTTCCAGCCGGCCGCAGTCGGCTCCAACATCCACGGCGTCACGCTGCAGTCCATGAAGCGCGCAATTTCGGCAAGCGACTGATACGCCGGCGAAAGCACAACGACGTGGTCCCCCGGCGAGAGCAGGCTGCGCATGGCGATATAGATTGCCTCTTCAGGCACCGCGATCAGCACTTGATCTGGGGTGATGCGCTCGTAGAGCTTGGCCACTTCCGCCCGCAGCAGCGGATGCCCCGGCGATTCTGTGTAAGCCAGGTTTAGCGAGTCCCAAAGCGCCCGGCTCGCGGGCGCGGCCATTTGCAGCAGTTCGGCCATCCCCAAGCTTTCGCAATCAGATGCACTGAGCAAATATCTGGCGCTAAATTCATGCTTGGCAAAATAGCGCTCAAGCTTAAAGGGCGTTATCGGCATGTGGTGATCCTGTTGTGTGGTGTTCGGAGCAAATAGTTGGTGCAGCCCGCCGGAAACACTCTATATCTAGCGAGCTAGGTAACATAGTGAGTAGAACCAACCTGCGCTGTCGAGACTCGAAGCCACGCACCTTCGACATTACCGCAAATATTGTAGGCGGGTTTTCACATAAAGAGATGCGCATGTATCGAGTGTGTTTTTATGTATTTGTGAAAAGCACACTCAAGCTCAGACTTTGAGTACTTTTGGGGCTTTGCTCTAGCAAAGCAAAAAAGTTTTAGGGTATAGAAAGTGAAAGTCCATGGAAGCAAGCGAGCCCCTTTTTCAAAGTCAAACAATTATTCATACAGACTCACTCGGTGATTTCTTCAAAGCCGAGAATTACAGCACAATTATCCGACAATCTGTTTTGAAAACTCAAAGTTCCTTGGTGAGATTGGTGTAGCACTTCACCGCTAACAAGGTTGCTAATTCGGTAGATTGCCTCAGGCTTTGGCGGGAGGTACTCAATAAAAGGCAGGCGTAATCGACCATCAAGCTGGTAAATCGTGAGAAGCGGAGCATGACTCTGATTCTCGATAGCAAACATGACGGTTCTACACCCCTTTGATTCACGTTGTGGTTGCGGGCTCAAATGCTTTATAAAAGCATTGCATTGGTACCGGGGGCGGAAGTAACTCTTATAAATGTTGACATAGTGCGCCAAAATTTGAAGCTTACTATCAGAAAACTCATCTAGACGAGCACTGATGCCAAATCCTCCTAGAAGTGTTATGGACAGTGCAAACTCCAAATCCAAATCAGATGAACCTAAGGCAGTGAAGTCTTGGTGTACATGTTCACCGCACCATTGACTATCGCACCACCCCAGAAGTTTTTCGGCCGGAAAGAATAGGGAGGAAGCCCAAAAACAGGACAGAGAATGTTCTGGCCAATCAGGGTCACTGGAAAAGCCAAAATCTACATGCGCAGCAATGGCTAGGTCCCACCGAAGCCCACCCGAACTGCAGCTCTCAATTGTGAGATCTGGGAAATCCACTTTTAGCAAGTCAAACAGTTGGTAGAGATTATGAAGATGATCGCTTAAACCAAACACCGGCTCGTGCCCGTGATCACTGCGGTTACATCCTGCACCTGGATCAACATTAAATTCCATCTTAAGCCAGGTCGCGCCACACTCGTTAATCAAGTTCCTTGCAATAGAATGTGCCCATTCCCGAGCATCTGGGTTAGCAAGGCAGACATACCCAAGGTTCTGCCCACTTCTTCGCGCAGCAAAGTCCGGTCGTGTTTGTGCGAGCTGCGAACTCTCTCCAAGGGCTTCCACCTCAAGCCATATTCCAAATTCGATGCCCAAATTACGGATCGCCTCACCAATCCGTTTTAGTCCACTTGGAAAACGCTCCGCATTTCTGTGATCCCAATCTCCGCGCAGCTGATACCAGTACGAGTGCCTTGAGGGCAGACCAAACCAGCCTGCATCGAGAACCACAACCTCAATTCCAGCACTCTGCGCACGATCGGCGTTAGCCAATAAAACCCCCTCATTAATATGAACGTCTTCATAAGGCCACCATGAATTCCATTCAGTTATGAGTTTGGGGGTCTTGTGGGAAACCAAGGACCGAAACTCTGCAATAAATTCCCTCATTGCCCTATCAATGCCACCTGCCAGCACAGTCTTCGTAATAATGTTGGTCGTTCTGCAATCGCTTTCAACACAAATAAAATTTTTTGTACTTAAGGGTTGACACAATATTCGCCAATTACCAGACCACGCCACTGCCAGAAAATGTGCCTGGTTACCATCTTCAATAATAACGAATGGGTGATAGCCTTTGCTAGAACGTCCAGCGGTCACAGCAATTTCTACAGCTAACGTCGCAGAAACTATATGTGGACTCCACTCAGAGCCCCAGTCCGAGCTCCAATAGTGAATAGATGTCATAGCAAGGTCCCGAAACTGAAGAAAATACTTTTGTGTACTATTCATGTGAGCCAATACCAGTAGTTGCTCAACTCGGAAAAGCCTTTATAACTGTCACCGGCAAAATCAATCTAAGTGTTACAGTAGTATACAAAGCCACTACAACCACCAGTTGGTCATTAGTACCACAGCCTTAAGCGCTACCAAGAGAAGGAGCCAGACCATGTGCCCCATTGAACCCAATTCCCAAACATAAGTCTTTGCGACCTCATTAAGGCTGTTGCATTTTTGACTTATTAAATCATTGAACATGACGGGTTCAGCACCAATAACGCTCATGCCGTACCTAGGCTGCCCCTGATCATCGCTGACCTCACCCAAGAGAAAATATCTCCTAAGTTGCAATGCCTTAACTCCAATACCACATATGCCGGTATTCTTGCGCCCATGCATACGCTGCTACTGTCCATCCCTGAATCATCTGTGGAGGTTGGACAATTCGATTAAAGCCATTACCAAAACCATCGGCGGATCCCTCGATGTCAATAATTTCAGAGTTCATCCAGCCATGTAGTGGGGCATCGCTACGAAGTAGCTCTGGAAATCCACCCGTCGACTCAATGGCTGAAACTGTTCTGCCAATGACAGTCTTTGCCTGCGCAAAAAATCCATGACGCAATAAGCCACGGCCAGCAACTATTCCATCCATAGGCCAAGCCGATCCGGTGTGATAACCACCTGGACGATATGAGGGGTGGTTGCAAGAAAGGGTGCGCAATCCCGCAGGTCCAAGCAGTTGAGAATCGGTCAGTGCATCAGCAATGACAATTCGATACATATCCCAATCGGAACCGTCGAATAGTGCCGAATCTAGTAATCGGCCCTGATTACTGGCTTGCGAATCCAGAGCGATCTGCCTCCCGTCACTATTACGCTCGGTAGCAACAGCAAATCGATCTCCAAGCCACATGTGTTCAATTAATTTCGATCTTACATCGTGAGCTTTACGAGTGAGCTCGTCACCAGTCAGTGGCCAATCTAAATACGGACACAGAAGATACAACTCCACAGCACCCATAAGTGCATCATAGACTTCGGCTGCTGTCTCAATCGATGCAAGGGAGCCTTCACCCGCTAATGCTCCATCGGCATGCATGTATGAGTCGCCGGAGTCTTTCCAAAATTGATTTCTAATTCCATGAAGATTGGAGCGCTTAGACTCAATCAAACACGAGGGTGTCTTGAGACGGGTAAGAATCCACTTGGTCGCAAGCACTGCGCGCTCGCCAAGGGTTCTCGTTCCTAAAAGAACATGGAGCAAGCCAGGTTCCTTTAAAGCCTCTTTGGCAAGAGCTTTGAGCCACAAGAGTGTGCTATCAACCGAACCAAAGTATGGAAATGACCAACCATCTTTTTCCAAAGTTTCACGAGCGCCCTCATCACCAAGGTCACGAACCTCATGTGCGATTCGGCCAGGCTCTTCTTCGCTCTGCAGCACAAAGTTTTCACCCTGAGCCTCGCCCAGGGCGCAGATAACTCCGCGGCGCAAACCTGGAACGCGAGCTCGTAGAAATTCGGCGATGATTAGAGAGTCTCGGCCAAAGAGGCACCTGAAAAGATTCTGTTCACCAACACCACGGTGGTGATCAAAAGGAATAGATGCATAGGGAATAAGCCATGGTCCTCGATAAGCCAGCATCCACGAAATTACTGTTTCAAGCGGTGGCCGAAATCGCGGGTCAAATACGGGATCACTTGGAGAGAGAATTGAGCGGCGCAATACAACCCGCTCGCCACTTTTAATATCCGGATCTGACACAGACTACCTTTAGTGGAAAACTATCTTGCTTCATTGCTTCATAAGTCTACTGACGGAAATTATTGATTACTAAACACAACCAGACTGACTGATCTGATAAAGTCCCACAAGTTTAGCGCACAAGCGCGTCTGGGTAGCGGTACTGATACTTGCACAGCAGCGGCATCAATGCCTTAATCCGATCCTGAAACTCGCTTGCGCTTAGCCTAAGCTAAATCGATCTTGCCCAAAGTCGGCAATGATCATCGCTTCGCAAGTTGCTCCAACAACAGGAGTTAATCACGACGGGTAAGGATCATTTGCGCGAAGCTACCAGTTAGTCTCGTAGCTATCGCGCCGCCGCCAGGGCAGGCTTTATCAAAACTTCCAGATTTGCGACGGAGCCAATTTTTCTTCAACTTCGATGCGCCGGCCGGGTGCTGTTGGCACCGGGAACAACGCTTCAGCATCGTATATTCCCGACTCCTAGGGGCAATGTTGGCACGCCAGCTCCAAAGGCCGTTTCAGGGCGGCCGGCCAGGGGGCGACGACGCTAACAGACCTCTCGGCCAGTAAAGTTGGCGATGTACTGAATGGAGGCGCGCTCGGCTGGCCTCGCCAAGCAAGGAGTAGCCCTTCAATGCCAGATGGGAAATACGTAAGTGGTGTAATGGGCGTTGGTAGGGTACGTTGAACTCCTTGAGTTATCGCGTAGGAAATTTGGTATTTGACCCTTGTGCAATAGTTGGGTGCACTTTAGGATTAACAGGTACTTGACAAGATCAGCTATAGGGCCTACTATTAACACTATGAGGCTGCTTTCTTTTCCTGGACCTTAAATGACTGAGGCGACAACAGAGTTCCTGCGTCCGTTTCCGGCCCTAACCCGCGCCGAACGGGTACATTTTGACACGTTCGGGTACGTCGTCATCCCGGGCGTGTTCAGCCGTGACGAGTGCGAACGCATGCGCGCCGCCCTGCGCCGATTGCGTGCCGACTTGATTGCCGCCAACTCGGCTGAGCCGCATCGCGGCCGCGTGCTGGGCGCATTCTTCGAGTGGTTGAAGCCGCATCATGCGTTCATGGCCAATTTTTATGAGTTCGATGACGAGTTGCTCGCCTATGCCTGTCACCCGCGTATCGTGGGCATGTGCGAGGAAATCCTCGGCTGTCCCGCGCGGATCAACGAACTAAACGGGCATCTCAACTCCAAGGCGCCGGATCTGGACCTGACCAAACCCCCATTGTTCGGCTTCCATGCGGGTGTGGACATTGCGTTCGGAAGTCATACGGCGAACGGCCTTTATCACTGCAATTTTGTGAAGGCGTTGACAGCACTTACCGATCTAGGACCGGATGACGGCGGAACTGTGGTCGTGGCCGGTAGCCACAAGGTACAGGCATCAGGCGAACAGGAAACTATTGCCGCCGCCTATGAAGACCGCGCCCTAATACACCAGGTAATCGCGCCGGCGGGTTCGGTGCTGCTGTTCCCCGAAACCCTCATCCACGCAACCGGGCAATTGCGTAGCGATAATGAGCGAGCAATTATCATCGGGGCTTATAGTCCTAGGCTCTATCAGAGCTGGGACAGCTACAGCCACGAGCCCACCCTCGATCCACCGTTCTCGGCAGAATTCACGAGCCGCATGCCGCGAGCGGTACGGCCGCTGTTTCTTGGCGCCCCCCATTGGGATCGTCAGGCGCGGTATCGGTCTTTGGCTGAACCGCGCGATGACAGGGTGTACTCCGCGCCCGCGTGGGCGAAAAGGGACACAAATGCTCGGTGAGGCACAGAGCCCAGTGTTACAGATAGATACTGAACGCAGTTGCACGGGTTGGTCTCTGATACCTGCCTCCGTTACCTGGCCGGCTTAGCTCATGGCTTGTGAGCTGGATGACAAGCAAGACCACCAGACACTTGCGATCACACCTACCAGCGCCATACTCTTGCTCAAAGAAGCATTTATAATGAAAATTTGTGTTTTAAAAAATATGTTTGCATGTGAAGAGCAGTTGCCCAGATAATACGGGTGTTTAAGTGAAATCAAATAAATCGGAGACTGATATGACAAACCTAACCGCAAAAAACATTTCTCGTCGTAGCATGTTGCAAATAATTGGTGTTGGCACAGCGAGTGCCCTGCTGGCATCCTGTGCACCAAATCCAGCAGAAACTACTGAGCCAACAGAAGCCGAAGCCCCAAAAATGGCAACCGGCCCATTAACTGTATTGCTTTGCTGCGGGACAGAAGAGACTCACCAGCTACAGGAAAAGTTCAATAAGTACTTCGATAGCACTTATGGTGGCATGAAGTCCGACTTGCAATTAACCCCTGCTGGTCAGAATTATTTTGAAAAACTTCAAACGCTCTTTGCTGCCGGCACTCCACCAGATGTGTTCGATATGTGGGAAGGTTATGTGGCTCCATATGCCGCAGATGGCGCCCTACTGGAGATGAATTCCTTCATCGATGCAGATCCAGAGTGGAAATTCAGCGATTTTCAACCAGCTGCAATAGCAGCTGGCAGTTACCAAGACAAGCTCTATGCATTCATCCGAAACTTCTACCCGGGTCCCAGCATGTTTTTTTATAACAAAGACCTATTTGACAAAGCCGGGCAGGCATATCCCACCTTCGACTGGGATTGGAACAAAATGCGCGAAGCAGCCCTTGCTTTGACAGTGGATACCACTGGTGGCTCAAAAATCAACCAGTGGGGTCTCGCTTTCGAAACCTGGTTTGTGGTTTGGCTGCACTTGATCTGGTCGAATGGTGGCGATCTCTTAAATGCTGATGAGACCAAATCTGCCATTGCTGGTTCGGAATCGGTCAAAGCCATTCAATACTTTGCAGATTTGATCAATAAAGACAAGTGTGCCATTCCTTCCGCCGAGGCTTCCGCCATGGAGGGTGCGTCAAATGCATTCCGCACAAATGCCATTGGTATGTTTATGGGTTATGCGTGGAACATCGCCGACATGAAAGCCGCCAAGGAACAGGGCCTTAACTGGGGATGCGTGCTGCCTCCTAAGTCGTTTGCGGGCAACCGATCTTTCTATATGCACCTCGAATGTTGGGCCATTGCCAAAAATACAAAGGTTCCGGCTGCCTGCTGGCAGTACATCCGTGACTTTACTACCACCCAAATGGTCGAATGGACAAAAAACTACCCGGGTATCCCCATGCTGAAAAAAGATATTGGCTTGTTCACGACCGAAGAGAATAAGTCTTATGGCTGGGATAAGCTCCCCGATATCATCGCGGATCCAAAAAATATCCGGATCCCGGGCGCGGGAGCTAAGTTTGACAAGATCTCACAACTGGTGCAGGCCGAGCTCGATAACGTCTTCATTGGCAATGTGACAGCACAGGCTGCGATGGACGCTGTCACCCCAAGTGTTGACGAAGAACTCGCTCGCAAAGGTTAACCGTAATCATTCATATACTTGCAGGTGCTGCGCCCGCAGCACCTGCAATAGGACCATGATTGAGCGCAGGCGCCTACCCAGAGATCACCCATACCTCTCCAGCCCAAGCTACAGTCAGCAGCTTCCTTATGAATAATCGTACGCGTAAAGCACTGACGGGGTACCTGTTCCTCTCCCCATGGATATTGGGTTTTCTGCTTTTCCTGTTAGGACCCATGCTGGCATCTTTCTATCTCAGCTTTACCCAATATAAAATGGTCAAACCTCCCGTTTGGGTCGGGTTGGAAAATTACGAAAGATTACTAAGTGATGATCTTGTATACATCTCAATGAAAGTCACTTCTACATTTACTGCTTTTGCTGTCCCGCTTGGGATGACCGTCGCGCTTGCTGTGGCGGTACTGTTAAACCAAAAGATAATCGCATCCGGTTTTTTTCGTACCATTTTCTACCTTCCATCAGTAATTTCAGGTGTTGCGGTCGCCATGGTATTTAGCTGGATTTTTAATTATCGCTTTGGAATTCTTAACTTCTTCCTATCATTAATTGGTATCGATGGGCCGAACTGGCTTGGTAATCCCCGTTATGCCTTATGGGCATTCGTAATCATGAGCCTTTGGGGAATAGGAGGAAACGTGGTCATCTATCTGGCTGCTTTGCAGGGTGTGCCAGTCGTTTTGCACGAAGCTGCAAAAATTGACGGGGCCAGCGCCTGGATTCGCTTTTGGAGTCTTACCCTGCCACTAATTTCTCCTGTGATCTTATTTACCATGGTTATGGGTGTCATTGGCACCTTCCAAACCTTTACCCAATCCTACATCATGACTCGCGGAGGTCCAGCCAACGCCACCATGTTTTATGTTCTTTACCTGTACAAAAACGCATTTAACTACATGGAGATGGGTTACGCCTCAGCCTTGGCGTGGCTGCTATTTATGATCATTTTGATCTGCACAGCAGTGATGTGGAGCACTTCTGCCCGCTGGGTATATTACGAAGGTGGAGATGCGAATTAGCATGACGACAGAAGCTGTAAAACCCCTCACCATTCGTAAAACAAAATCCTGGAGGCATATTTTATCCTTTACCGCCAGTCAGGCGGTAATCTATAGCCTTCTACTTGTATTTGGCACTGCGATCCTGCTGCCTTTTTTATGGACCGTATCCTCCTCCCTGAAACCCTATGGCACCCCAATGAAATTTCCGCCCCAATTCATCCCTGATGTTTTTGCGTGGGACAACTACTCGAAAGTATTTCAACTTATCCCGTTCATGAATTTTTTCAAGAACAGTGTGTTTGTGTCTGCGTCGGCAGTCTCTGGTGAGTTACTTTCTGCATCCCTTGTGGCCTATGCTTTTGCCAGACTCCGGTTCCCCGGGCGGAATATTTTGTTTATGATAGTACTTGCCACCATGATGATCCCATTCGCGGTCACCATGATTCCTACGTTTATAGTATTTAGCAAGTTTAAAATGGTCGGGACATATTTCCCCCTGATATTGCCAGCATTTTTGGCACCCGCCTTTTCAGTATTCCTGCTTCGGCAGTTCATGATGACCATCAACCCCGAATTGGATGAAGCTGCCAGAGTGGATGGCGCCAATGACTTTGTGATTTATTCGCGCATCATCCTACCGTTGAGCAAACCTGCCCTAGCTACTGTTGCAATATTTTCATTCATGGCCAATTGGAATGACTATATGGCGCCCCTGATCTATTTGAATAATAGCAACAATTTCACCTTAGCGTTGGGCGTGAATTTCCTCAGGTCGTTCCGTGGTGGAGGGGATATTGCGGTTCAGATGGCTGCCAGCATCATGTTTATGATCCCCTGCATCATTCTCTACTTCATCGCCCAGCGCAATATTGTTCAAGGTATAGTTACTACCGGCCTAAAAGGTTAGATGAGCTTTGGACCTAACACAAATACTAGGCCGTGAATCTCTGTGCTGTTGTGCCCCGTGAGATTATAGAAGCCGTCCGGAACTCGCAGCATCTCTCCTGCCCGGGATCGCGACGCGATCCTAAAAACTTATCAAAGATGAGGACCATTGACAGGATTTTTTACATCAGCTAAGAATTGGGGAGTCTTGCTGTTTGGCCTGAAGTCTACTTACTTTCGATACGACACCCCACAAATTGCATGAGAATGCCATCAAAACCACCGAAGAAGAACCTATATTTACAAAAGCCCGGAGTCCTATTTCAGCCGGCAGTCGCTCGCGCCATGGAGCGCGGCATGGATCAGGTCATCAACGCTATCAGGCCAACGCTTGGCCCTCTTCCTCGAACCGTTGCGATAAAACCGGTCGCCACCAAAAATAAACCGCCGGAAATGCTTGACAGCGGTGGGACGATCGCGCGCCGGATCATCCAGCTGAGTAGCCGCGATGAAGATGTTGGCGCGATGTTCATCCGCAACGTGCTGTGGACGCTGCAGGAAAAAGCGGGCGACGGAACTGCAACCGCCGCCGTAATATTCCAGAAGCTAATCAGCGAAGGGCGCCGATACATCGCCACCGGCGGCAACGCTATGATTCTTCGGCGGCACTTCGAGTCCGCTATCCCGCTATTACTCGCCGAACTCGATCAGATGACCCGGCATCTATCCGGGAAGAAGCGCTTGACCGGATTGGCGATGACAATCTCCCATGAACTGGTCCTATCACAATACCTGGGCGAGATCTTCGACATTATTGGCGATTTAGGGCGTCTGGAGATCCGAAATGGGCGCAGCCGCGAACTGGAACGCGAGTACGTCGAAGGACTGTGGTGGGATACAGGTGTCCTCTCCCGCGAGATGATCGTCGACAAGATTCAAATGAAAACCACCTTTGAGGACTCGTACATTCTTATCAGCGACCTAGATATTGAGGATCCCAACGACCTCGTCCCACTGCTCAATATTTGCGTCCAAAATGGTATCAAGACCTTGCTGCTGATTTTGGCGACGCTTTCAGACAGGGCCATGGGGCTGCTGCTACTGAAGCAGAACCAGGCCATAGTCCAGACGATGGCTGTGCGTTTGCCGGCAGTTACAATAGACGTGCGCATAGATTCACTGCAGGACATCGCGGTGCTGACAGGCGGGACTGTACTTGCCAAAGTTGCCGGCTACACCCTGCAGGGGGTAAAGCTCGAACACCTTGGCCGGGCCAGGCGGATCTGGGGTACCGTAGACAATTTTGGGATCATTGGCGGGCGTGGGGAAGCACGCACTGTGCGCGCCCACGTGACGGCGCTACGCAAATCTTACAAAACGGCCAATGACACCGACGAGCGCAAGAAAATCCTGACGCGCTTCAGCAGGTTACTGGGTGGCTCGGCAACCCTGTGGATTGGGGCAAACTCCCCGCTCGAAGTGGAAGCTCTCAAATCGCTGGCGGAGCGCACCTCTGAGGCGATGCGAGGCGCGATCCGTGAAGGGGTCGTGCCAGGCGGCGGGGTAGCGCTGCTGGACTGCCGCCGGGTGCTGCGCAGGGCGATTGACGGTGACACCGACGTTGATAGAGTCGCGGCATATCGCATCTTGATTAAAGTCCTTAAGGCTCCATTCTGCACTATCCTGCAAAACGCTGGTCTTGATTTGGATGATATTGTGCCACTCGTGAATCAGGCAGGGGCAGGATATGGTTATGATGTGGTCAACCGCAAAGCAGTGCACATGGCAGATGCGGAAATCTTCGACGCAGCTTCGGTAGTGAAAGCTGGGCTGCACGCCGCGGTGAGCGGGGCCGGGCTGGCGCTATCGACGGATGTGATTATCCACCGCAAGAATCCCCCCATATCTGCGATGAACACAGCGTAAGCAGGTGCAGAAAGTGCGGGAAGACACTTCCACCACGCAGGATTTCATATATGGCATGGCTGCCTCGGCGTCATTTGACGCCGGCATAGGCGGAGTTATTTTTGTGGCACGCCATACCGGTCTGTTCTGTTCGGAAGACGGTAGTAAGACGTGGCAGCCGGTCTTATCCGCACTCGATAAGGACCAGCCGGCTACAGTAACTGCTGTGGCGCTGCCCATCGACTTTGAACGCGACCGTACCATTATCTGTGGCATGGCTGGCGGGCTTTTGATCTCGTGCAACGGCGGAAAAACTTGGTTGATGCCAAAATTCCCGCTTCCTCCGCCGAGGATCTCGGCAATTGCACTGTCCCCCGCCTTCAGCGAGGATGGGGTCGCCTTAGCGGCGACGATGGAAGATGGCGTGCTGCGCAGCTCCGACCACGGGCGCAGCTGGGTACTGTGGAATTTCGCCCTGCTTGACCTGTCTGTCCTCAGCCTGGCGTTATCTCCCGCTTTCAAGCTTGACGAGACCGTTTTTGCCGGCACCGAAACTGGCATGTACCGCAGCACGAACGGCGGGCGGGCATGGCGCGAGGTGGATCTGCCGGTCGGGTATGACCCGGTGCTCAGCCTGGCGTTGTCTCCGAATTTTGAGCAGGATTTGACAATTTTTGCCGGGACCGAAAGCAAGGGTCTGCTAGTCTCTCGCGATGCTGGGGAGAGCTGGAACAGCGTCGACGGAAACTTCGGAAAGGACCCAGTGAACAGCATAATCATTTCTCCACTGTTCGCTGCTCGCTCCGAGGTGGTGACGCTAACCAATGGACTGGCTTGGATCAGCCGGGACGGCGGGAACAAGTGGTCCCAGCTCTGGCCAGAGATGGATCTTGAAGAGCAAAATATCTGCGCCTTATACGCGCCGCACGGCTTTCGCCCCGGTAGCCCTGCTTGGATTGGCGTTTCGAGCGGGGGCGTGCTTTCGAAGTCGTTCTGAGATCTTTTAGAATAAAACAGGGCAATTTTTTGGAGCGCAAGCGCAAAGAAGTCCGTAAATTGTTTCGTGGGTTCGGCGCATCTCTTGCCAGTGCAAGCCCCAACAGCACTCTGTAAGCTCAACCCTGGGGATGGGGGCGCGAATTTGGCAGTGAGTGATGCTCACGGTTCCGTCGTCTTTCTATTTTTTTAGGTCGCGCCAGCAGAATGCCCATAAGGTCTACCAATTGCCTGCCGCGCTCAATGAATTCGGTGTAAGCCGAGGAGCCGAAACATTATCCAATTTACAATCCGAACCCGGATCACTCAAATTTTACCAATATGTTCAGCGTGGGAATCGCAGCCGGCGGCAGCAAACAACTAAATAAGAAAATCCCTTGGCGACGACCTACTCTCCCGGGCCGTTACCAGCCAAGTACCATCGGCGCTGGCGGGCTTAACTTCTGGGTTCGGGATGGGACCAGGTGTACCCCCGCCGCACAAATCACCAAGGGAAAATTCCCAAGACATTGTTCCTGAACAGAATGATTTATGAACTTCAAGTTCTCCGTATCATATGTGAAGCCTCTCGACCATTAGTACGTCTAAGCTAAGCGCATTGCTGCGTGTACACCTGACGCCTATCAAGCAGATAGTCTTTCTGCGGTCTTACAAGCATATAGCTTGGGGGATCTCATCTTGGGGCAGGTTTCCCACTTAGATGCTTTCAGCGGTTATCCTTGCCAGACGTGGCTACTCAGCTATGCCGTTGGCACGACAACTGACACACCAGAGGTCTGTCCACTCCGGTCCTCTCGTACTAGGAGCAGCTCCCCTCAAATCCCCTTCGCCCACAGCGGATAGAGACCAACCTGTCTCACGACGGTTTGAACCCAGCTCACGTACCACTTTAATGGGCGAACAGCCCAACCCTTGGGACCTTGTACAGCCCCAGGATGTGACGAGCCGACATCGAGGTGCCGAGCCTTGCCGTCGATATGGACTCTTGGGCAAGACCAGCCTGTTATCCCCGGGGTAGCTTTTATCCGATGAGCCACGGCCCTTCCACTCGGTACCGTGGGATCACTAAGCCCGACTTTCGTCTCTGCGCGACTTGTTGGTCTTGCAGTCAAGCTCCCTTATGCCTTTACACTCTTTGGCTGGTTTCCATTCAGCCTGAGGGAACCTTTGGGCGCCTCCGTTACTCTTTAGGAGGCGACCGCCCCAGTCAAACTACCCACCTGGCACTGTCTTCCAGCCGGATTACGGTCTGAAGTTAGGGTCTAGACTTGGTCAGGGTGGTATCCCAAGGGCGACTCCACCGAGGCTAGCGCCCCAGTTTCAAAGTCTCCCACCTATCCTGGACAGACCAAGCCCAAACGCAATGCCAAGCTATAGTAAAGCTCCACGGGGTCTTTTTGTCCTGCTGCGGGTAATCCGCATCTTCACGGATACTTCAATTTCGCCGGGTCCCTTGTTGAGACAGTGCTCCAGTTGTTACGCCATTCGTGCGGGTCGGAACTTACCCGACAAGGAATTTCGCTACCTTAGGACCGTTATAGTTACGGCCGCCGTTCACCGGGGCTTCAGTTCAAAGCTTCGTCTTGCGACTAACCTCTCCCCTTAACCTTCCGGCACTGGGCAGGCGTCAGCCCCTATACATCAGTTTACACTTTAGCAGGGACCTGTGTTTTTGTTAAACAGTCACCAGAGCCTATTCACTGCGACCTCTAGGCGCTAGGTATGTACATACTTCACGCTTAAAGGCACCCCTTCTCCCGAAGTTACGGGGCCATGTTGCCTAGTTCCTTAACAAGGGTTCTCCCGTTCGCCTTGGTATTCTCTACCCGTCTACCAGTGTCGGTTTGCGGTACGGACACCACAGTCTCAACGCTACGAGGCTTTTCTTGGCAGTTCGGCTCAATCACTTCAGGCTCTAGGCCACGCCATCACGTCTCAGCTCAGCGCGCGGATTTCCCTGCGCACCTCAACACCTACCCGTTTAGCACCGACCATGTCCAGTGGGTCGGCTGATCTACCGTCCTGCGTCCCCCCTTCACTCAACTGCGGTGGTTCCGGAATATTAACCGGATGTCCATCACTTACGCCTTTCGGCCTCAGCTAAGGGCCGACTAACCCGACGCGGAACAACCTTGCGTCGGAAACCTTAGACTTACGGCGAACACGATTCTCACGTGCTTTACGCTACTCATGCCAGCATTCTCACTTCTGCCCGCTCCAGCCGTCCTTCCGGTCGACCTTCAGTGCAAGCAGAACGCTCCCCTACCGCCATGCACATCCGAAGATGCGCACGACCCATGGCTTCGGTATTGAGCTTAGCCCCGTTGAATTGTCCGCGCAGGATCACTTGACCAGTGAGCTGTTACGCACTCTTTAAAGGATGGCTGCTTCTAAGCCAACCTCCTGGCTGTCAGAGTAATCCCACATCGTTTACCACTTAGCTCAAATTTTGGGACCTTAGCCGATGGTCTGGGCTGTTTCCCTTTTGACCACGAATCTCATCACCCGTAGTCCGACTGCCACACTCTGGAGTACCGGTATTCGGAGTTTGATGCGGTTTGGTAGGCAATAAGCCCCCTAGCCACTTCAGTGCTCTACCCCCGATACTGAACGTGTGACGCTAGCCCTAAAGCTATTTCGGGGAGAACAAGCTATCTCCCGGTTCGATTGGCATATCACCCCTACCCACAGCTCATCCCCTAATTTTGCAACATTAGTAGGTACGGGCCTCCACGAGGTTTTAAGCTCGCTTCACCCTGGCCATGGGTAGCTCACCGGGTTTCGTGTCTAATTGTTGCGACTGTACGCCCTATTCAGACTCGCTTTCGCTGCGCCTCCGGGTGTTACTCCCTTAAGCTTGCCACAACTATTAACTCGCTGGCTCATTCTCCAAGAGGCACGCCGTCAGGCCGAGCCCGCCCTAAGGCAGGCCAGACGCCCTTCGACTGATTGTAAGCATACGGTTTCAGGTTCTATTTCACTCCCCTAGCAGGGGTACTTTTCACCTTTCCCTCACGGTACTTGTCCGCTATCGGTCGTCAAATGTATTTAGCCTTGGAGAGTGGACTCCCCGGGTTCCTGCCGGATTAGCGTGCCCGGCAGTACTCAGGTATCCAGCGGGAGCCAGACTGTTTTCGCCTACAGGACTATCACCTGCTGTGGTTGCTCTTTCCAGAAGCATTCAGCTAACAGACTGGTTTGTAACTCCCATATGCTGGACCCTACAACCCCGGTTGTGCAAGCACAACCGGTTTGGGCTGTTCCGCGTTCGCTCGCCACTACTAGCGGAATAATTTCTTTTCCTCTGGGTAATTAGATGTTTCAGTTCCCCAGGTTCCCTTCCCAAGCCTATGTGTTCAGCTTGGGACGCACGAGGATCGCTCGTGCAGGTTTCCCCATTCGGAGATCTTCGGGTAATAATGCTTGCACACAGCTTCCCGAAGCTTATCGCAGTGTACTACGTCCTTCATCGGCATTTGACGCCAAGGCATCCACCGTATGCCCTTAGTAGCTTCTATCACATGATACGGAGAAATTGAAGTTCATATTTACAAACTTCATCATCATTCTATTCAGTTGTTAAAGTTCAGGCCCGCGCACTGCGCCGGCCGGGCGTCTGCCGCCCACCGCCAGTTTGGAGGCTTCCAAACCGCCGGTGGATTGCAGACTCTGCTAATTTCCCACCTGCACCTCGCATTAGGTGGAGATGAGGGGGCTCGAACCCCTGACTTCCGCCTTGCAAAGGCGGCGCTCTACCAACTGAGCTACATCCCCTTAGTGGGCCTGACTGGGCTCGAACCAGTGACCTTTCCCTTATCAGAGGAATGCTCTAACCAACTGAGCTACAGGCCCCAAGCCCCGCGCCCCTTGGCAACTGAAGAGTGACAGACAACTGCACTACCGAGTGCACTAGTAGGGCGCAGACCCTTAAGTCTTTGCCCAGTGCTCATTGAAAGGAGGTGATCCAGCCGCACCTTCCGGTACTGCTACCTTGTTACGACTTCGTCCCAGTCACCGACCCTGCCCTAGACGGCTCCTTCCTTGCGGTTAGGCCACCGGCTTCAGGCATTGCCAGCTCCCATGACGTGACGGGCGGTGTGTACAAGACCCGGGAACGTATTCACCGCACTGTGCTGACGCGCGGTTACTAGCAACTCCAACTTCATGTAGGCGAGTTGCAGCCTACAATCCGAACTGAGACCGGGTTTGAGGGATTGGCTCCGCCTCGCGGCTTGGCAACCCATTGTCCCGGCCATTGTAGCGTGTGTGTAGCCCAGGATATAAAGGACATGCTGACTTGACGTCGTCCCCACCTTCCTCCGGTTTGACACCGGCAGTCTCGCATGACACGTGTAACATGCGACAAGGGTTGCGCTCGTTAACGGACTTAACCGAACACCTCACGGCACGAGCTGACGACAGCCATGCATCACCTGTTCATGCTCCCCGAAGGGTCGGTCCGCTTTCGCTTCCCTACTACATGAATGTCAAACCCTGGTAAGGTTCTTCGCGTAGCCTCGAATTAAACCACACGCTCCGCTGCTTGTGCGGGTCCCCGTCAATTCCTTTGAGTTTTAATCTTGCGATCGTAGTCCTCAGGCGGTCAACTTAACGCGTTAGCTTCGGCACCGACAAATTTTACTTCGCCGACACCCAGTTGACATCGTTTATGGCATGGACTACCAGGGTTTCTAATCCTGTTTGCTACCCATGCTTTCGCGTTTCAGAGTCAGGTACAAGCCAGGAGGCCGCCTTCGCCACTGGTGTTCCTCCCGATATCTACGCATTTCACCACTACACCGGGAATTCCACCTCCCTCTCTTGCCCTCTAGCCAGGCAGTATCGACCAGCCTCTCCCAGTTGAGCCGGGAGCTTTCATGGCCGACTTGCCCAACCTCCTACACGCCCTTTACGCCCAGTAATTCCGGATAACGCTTGGATCCTACGTCTTACCGCGGCTGCTGGCACGTAGTTAGCCGATCCTTATTCGGGAGGTACTGTCATTTTCATCCCTCCCAAAAGCGCTTTACGACCCGAAGGCCTTCATCGCGCACGCGGCGTTGCTGGTTCAGGCTTTCGCCCATTGACCAATATTCCCTACTGCTGCCACCCGTAGGTGTCTGGACCGTGTTTCAGTTCCAGTGTGGGGGGTCACCCTCTCAAGTCCCCTACCCGTCACTGCCTTGGTGAGCCATTACCTCACCAACTAGCTGATGGGCCGCGGGCCCCTCCCAAAGCGACCGAAGTCTTTAGTCCCTAAGCCTCTAATCTCTAGGACCACATGCGGTATTAGCACCTCTTTCGAGGAGTTATTCCACACTTTGGGGTAGGTCACCCACGTGTTACTCACCCGTTCGCCACTAAGAGCATATTGCTACACTCTTCGTTCGACTTGCATGTATTAGGCACGCCGCCAGCGTTCATCCTGAGCCAGGATCAAACTCTTCGTGAAGAATTGATCTGGCAGCCGCCCTTAAGCTGGCTGCCGACATTGTTGTCTCTGCGTCCCCTTGCGGGGACGACTCAGTTTGCTGGTTATCTGTCACTATTCAGTTGTTAAGGTGCGCTGTTGGGCTGACTGCCACAGACTCAAAATGCCGACGCGAAACCTTCACATCGGCTAGTGCAGACCAGCAGTGCCAAAGGCACCCGTTGTCTGCCAGATATATTTTTTGCAAACACCGCCCCTTTCAGGTCGGCGCTCTTGTCAGCGGCTAGATAATACCAGAGCGATGAGTGGCTGTCAAGGCAAAAATTGACCATTTTGCCACTTGTCTCCAGTGCCCAAAAACTGTAGGATTCAAGCTCTTTTTTGCCAATTTGGAGCAGCGCAGCCCCCAGCCACCATGTTGCGAACAAACCAAAATGCCCGCATCCCGCTCCCTGCCGGCCTTTATCATCGAGTACTCCGCACCTCGCTGTATACTTTTGCCGGCGCCGTGGCCAATGCCCCTCACGCGGCGCCTCCCATGACCACAACCGAATTTTCCATCCAACGGGCCTACGCCACGGACCGCAGCACGACGCTGCGCTGGGTGCTCTCGCACGTGCGCCAAAATCGGCTGCTGATTGGCGGCGTCTTCTTCGGCGCGTTCAGCAATGCTGCGCTGGCTGCGGTGGTGCCCATTCTCAGCGGCATCGCTTTTCAAGCAGTCATCTCCAACGCCACACCGAACTACACCGCCGTGGCATGGGCGGCCGCATTGGTGGCCGCCAGCCAGATATTGCGTGGCGGCCTGCAGCTGGTGCGCAACGCTTCTGCTGAAACAATTGGCCAGCGCCTGGAGCGCGATGCACGCGATGAACTCTACGGCAGCCTGCTGGGCAAGAGCATGACCTTCCACAATCTGCGGTCGGTTGGCGACACAATGGCGCGCGCTACAAATGACGTGCGCGAAGTAAATCTGATGCTCAACCCGGGCATCAACCTTGTAGTGGGCTCGGCCAACTTTTTGCTGATGCCGCTACTCGTTGCGCCCGCCATCCACTGGCAGCTGGCCGCTGTACCGGCAGCATTCCTCATTGCTTATGTACTTGCTCTTTGGCAGTATCTCGGGCAGCTGCGCCCCGTCAGTGCGGATGTCCGCGAAAGTTTTGGCGCGCTGAACTCGCGGCTGGCCGAAGCAATTGAAGGCATTGAGACCGTGAAGGCGGCGGCCCAAGAGCCGGCAGAGGTGCAGCGCTTCCAGTTGCTGGCGCGCGCCTATCGCAACAACTTTGTGCGCCAGGGGCGCATCGAGGCGCGCTACATTCCGCTGCTGCTGTTGGGGCTGGCCAACGCGGCTGGCTTTACACATGCGTTGGCGCTTGCCAATGCCGGCAGCATTAGGCTTGGCGATGTTATTGCGTACCTGGGCCTGTTGACACTGTACGGGTTCCCCGTTTTCGTTTCATTGTATGCATACTCACAGGTTTCACTGGGACTGGCCAGTGCGGAACGCATCCTCGAACTAATTCGCGCCGAGAGTGAGCTGGACGAGAACAGCGGCGGCTACTGCGAACCTATGCGCGGGTCCGTGACTTTTGAGCATGCCGGTTTTGGGTATGCAGCCGGCAGCCGCACGCTGCAAGACATTAACCTGCACGTGGAGCCGGGCCAGACTGTCGCGATTGTGGGCCAAACTGGTGCTGGAAAAACCACGCTGGTAAAGCTCATCAATCGCATCTACGATGCAAGCGGCGGCCGCGTCTTGGTGGACGGAGTGCCGGTGCGCGATTGGAAGCTGGCCGACCTGCGCCGCCAGATTTCCATCATCGAGCAGGATTTGTTTTTGTTCTCGCGCTCGATTGCGGAGAACATTGCTTTTGGCATGCCAGACGCCACAGCGCAGCAAGTGGAGGATGCAGCGCGCGCTGCCCAGGCACATGATTTCATTGTGGCGTTTGCGGACGGCTACCAGACCATGATCGGCGAGCGTGGCGTAACGCTCTCCGGCGGGCAGCGCCAGCGCCTCGCAATTGCGCGCGCATTTCTAACCCGGCCGCGCATTCTAATTCTGGATGACTCGACCAGCGCAATTGACAGTGCCACGGAGGACCAGATCCAGCGCGCCATTCGTGATGTGGCGCGCCAGCAAACGACGTTTCTGATCACGCACCGCCTCTCGCAGATTCGCCTGGCGGACGTGATTGTTGTGCTGCGCCAAGGGTGCATCGCTGCGGCGGGGCAGCACGCAGATCTGCTGCGCAATTCGGAGACTTACCGCAGCATTTTTGCGCGCTACGAGGCTGGCGGCGCATGAGCACACGCAAGTTGCAATGAACATGTTCGGCGGCCTCGACACCGAGGCATACGACCGAAAGTACACGGACCGCCAGCTGCTGCAACGCATCGGGCGCTTCCTTGGTGTCTACCGTGTAAAAATCACGGCAGCATTTGCTGCGCTGATGCTGATGGCGGTGGCCAGCACGGCCTTTCCGCTGCTGGTGGCCGTGGTACTGGACCGCCTGCCAGTGCCGCCATTGCTGCTGCTGCAACTGGCTGCCACCAGTCTCGTCATCGGCGTCCTGATGTGGGGCCTCAATTACTGGCGCGCGCGCTGGTTCTCCGAGCTGATTGGCGATGTGGTGCTGGCATTGCGCACGGAGGCGTTCCGTGCCGCAGCCGAGCATGACCTTTCATTCTATGATGAGTTTCGCAGCGGACGCGTCATCAGCCGCATCACATCAGACACGCAAGACTTTGCGCAGGGCCTGCAGCTGCTGGGCGACATCCTTGACGATATTGCGGGGGTACTGGTGCTGCTGGTGGTGTTGTTGCGGCTGGAGTGGCGCCTGACCCTGCTGGTGGTGGTGCTCACTCCATTTGTTTTTTGGATGGCCTCTGCCTGGCGCAATTTTGCGCGCGGACTAACCCAGCGCGCCTCGCGCGCCATGGCGAATGTAAATGCCGCCATTCAGGAGGCGGTCACAGGCATCAGCGTCGCCAAGAACTTTCGTCAAGAGGCCGCAGTCTACAGCCAGTTTGCCGCGGTTAATCGGGCGTCTTATGACATCAACTGGCAGCGCGGCTTTCTGCTTGCCACCGTGTTCCCGGCGCTGAATGCCATGGTGGGTTGCGGGTCCGCACTCATCATCTATGCCGGCGGACGCGCAGCTGGCGCGGGGGTCATTACTGCCGGAGCGTGGTTCTTGTTCCTCGCAGCGGTGGAACGCTTTTGGTTTCCAGTCTCACAACTGGCTGCATTCTGGAGCCAGTTTCAAGGCGGGCTGGCGGCGGCAGAGCGCGTGTTTGCGCTCATCGACGCGGAGCCGGCCGTACGTCAAACCGGCGCACGCCAGCTCAAACTGCAGGGCGCCCTCGAATTCTCAGATGTGCACTTTCGTTACTCCCGGCAAGAAGCGGTATTGCGCGGCTTTTCGCTGCGCATCGAACCCGGCGAGAGCGTGGCGCTGGTCGGCCACACTGGCGCCGGCAAGTCCTCCGTAATCAAACTACTGGCCCGCTTTTATGAATTTCAATCCGGCAGCCTGCACATCGACGGCCACGACGTACGCAGCCTTGAGTTGCGCTCCTATCGCAGCCAGCTCGGCCTTGTGCCACAGCTGCCATTCTTGTTCGCCGGCAGCGTCGCGGACAACATTCGGTACGCATACCCGCAAGCGACGGATGCAGAAATATTGGCCATTGCGCACCAGATCGGCGCCGGCGAATGGCTTGACGCGCTGCCCAACGGCTTGGACAGTGAAGTGGGCGAACGCGGCACGCGCCTCTCGCTTGGCCAGCGCCAGCTGGTGGCGCTGGCGCGCGTATTGGTGCAACACCCGCCCGTGTTCATTTTGGATGAAGCCACTGCGAGCATTGACCCATTCACGGAAGCACAAATTCAAACGGCGCTTGAGTTGATTCTGGAGCGCAGCACCAGCATCATGATTGCCCATCGCCTCTCCACCGTCCGCTCTGCAAACCGCATCATTGTGATGGCGCACGGTGAAATCATTGAGCACGGCAGCCACAGCCAGCTGCTGTCCAACGGCGGCCATTACGCGGAGTTGTACCAAACTTACTTTCGCCACCAGTCCGCGGATTACACTGTGCCGGAAAGCACGCAAGCTGTCCCTGCACAATGGGTACACAAAGCTCCACAACACCCAGCCGGTATCTAATATCCGGTGCACAAAACATGAAAAAATCGCATACTCCACTTCCTTAATCAAAACTGTAAATTAAGCGAGATTGCGAAGGGATATGCGATAAATCAGTTGATAACCGGGTGTTTGATCTTTTCGGGGGTGTGCATTGCCGCCATTGTGGGCCTTTACTCACATCATGCAACCCAAATTTCGAGCAGTCCAAACAATCTTGCTCAGTCTCGACTATGGCTTTGTCTCTCAAAAGTTGGGGGGTATCACAAGACACAACTAAGATCTAGTTTCACTCTGCCATTCAACCCCTCCACATCGAAGAACCAATTTTCATCGCATCCCCGGAAGGTTTGAAGCAAAATTTCTGTGGTATGATATGTTTTGGAGGCGTCACTTGCCATTAAATAGTTTTATTGCTATACCGTGGTCGGCAATGCCAGATTAAAACACGAGGAGAACAATTTTGAACACTAAACTTTCGAGGACAACGTCAATTTTATGCAGCGCAGTATGCTTTGCAATGGTATTGGGCGGTTGCGCACCAGCGGCGGCGCCAGCCGCTGCTCCTCTGGAGGCGGTGGCTGCACCTGCATCAACCGAAGCTCCTGCCCCCACTGAGGCTCCGGCTGCAACTGAACCTCCTGCAGCAGCCGCTTCTGGGGACGTCAGCCGTGACGATACCTTAATTTTTTCGGCTGATCTTTCGGATCTTGTTTCATTAGACCCGGCAGTTGCCTATGAATTTAGCGGAATTCAAGCAGAAGGCAGTTTTTACGAAACTTTGGTCAGCTTCGATCCTGGCAATGCTGAGTTAAAGCCGCTTCTGGCTAAATCATGGGAAATCAAACAAGAAGGCGACATAAATATCGTCACTTTCAAGCTTGACACGGCCGCAAAGTTTGCCAGCAACAATCCAATCACTGCGACGGATGTACTTTATTCGTGGACCCGTGCTATTGACATCAATAAGTCACCAGCGTTTCTTTTCATCGATATTGCGCAACTCACAAAAGAAAATATGAAGGCTGTCGACGCCGCAACTTTTGAGGTAAAAATCCCCGCAACAGTAAGTCCACAAGTCTTTTTATCTGTAATTAGTTTTACAGTTGCAGCCGTGGTTGAAAAAACTGTTGTAGAAGCAAATCTTGGATCCGACATGGGATCGGCTTGGTTGAACGACAATTCAGCAGGTTCTGGTCCCTTTGTCCTCAACAAGTGGGATCGAACTGTTAGCGTTGTGATGGATGCCAACGCCAACTACTGGCGAACTGCACCCCGTGTGAAACGCGTGATTATGCAGAATATTCCTGAATTGGCAAATTTGCAGGCATCGCTTGAAACCGGCGATTCAGACATCGTTCAGGATCTAAGCGCTGAGCAAGCTAAAACTCTAAAAGACAACCCTGACGTCACCTTGACAAACGCTCAGGCACTAGCAATCACCTACATGGGTATGAACGCAACCAAGGCCCCCCTAGATAAAGTGGATGTGCGGGAAGCAATTCGCTATGCACTGAACTACGATGAGATTCTCGCTTTACTCGGCGGCAACGGCAAACTTCACCAAGAGTTCATTCCAGAAGGTTTTCTTGGATTCCAAAATTCCAATCCTTTTTCTCAAGACATAACGAAAGCAAAAGAATTACTGGCCAAATCGGGCGTCACCGAAGGAACTGAAATCGAGCTTCTGATCGGTAGTGGCACCGCACCAGGTGGAATTGAAACTGCAGTCTTAGCAGCAAAGATCCAAGATGACATGGCCAAAATAGGTCTCAAAGTAAAAATCAAACAAGTCTCTGGCGACGAAAAATACACAATCTATCGCGCACAGGGCGCGCAGATGGTGTTGGCGGATTGGGGACCGGATTTTCCAGATCCCGATGGCAACGCTACTCCATTCACCAACTTTGATGCAAAGTCACTGGCGTGGCGCAATGACTGGAATAACGCAGACGCTATTGCCCTGTCCAAAAAAGCTGCAATCGAACCGGATCCAGCAAAGCGGACAGAAATTTACAAGCAACTCACAGACTTAGTCCAACATCAAGGGCCCTACGCACTGCTTTATCAACCCGGCCGCATTTTTGGCGTCCGCAACAACATCGACGGATTCCTCTTCGACGCGCAAGACACACCAAGCATCACATTTGCGCTGATCAGCAAAAAGTAAGTAAGGTTTGCCGCGACAACAAATAGGGCGCACATAAGCTCCCTGTTTGTTGTCGCATGCCGACTGAGTTTCGCGGTGATCACTACCGCCTGAGCGCGTAACTGCAAATACTTCCGCGCAAGTAAAAGACCTATAATCTGAGCGGATCCTAGTAGTGCCACACTATCATCTGGGGTTTTCTTACCTGCATGTCCAATTTTATTCTGCGTAGAACTTTTGGCCTGGTGTTCGTATTAGCTGGAGTATCACTGTTTACCTTTTTTCTTGCGCAGATAATTCCAGTAGATCCAGCCGCTTCCGCATTAGGGCAAAACGCCCGCGAAGCGCAAATCGCCGCATACCGAGAAGAACTAGGATTAGACCGCCCGATCCCAGAACAATACTTCCGCTACGTAAAACGGTTGTTACAGGGCGACCTTGGAAGATCAATTAGAACTCGGAGACCTATTCTTGCCGATCTCCGTGACTTTTTCCCGGCAACGCTGGAATTATCACTTGCAGCACTGTTTGTATCAGTTGCACTCGGAGTTCCACTTGGAATACTTGCGGCCCTGCGACGCAATACTTGGACAGATGGATTTGCGCGGCTGATTGCATTGATTGGCGGATCAATGCCAATATTTTATGTGGGATTGCTAGCACTGGGAATTTTTTACCGCCAACTGCAGTGGCTGCCGGGGCAGGGGCGCTTGGACCCCACCCTAAGCCCGCCCATTGAATTCTCCGGACTGTTCGTTGTTGACGCATTAGCAAGTGGCAACTGGGAGGTGCTTCAAAATGCCCTGTGGCACCTTATTTTGCCAGCACTAACACTTGGATATTTTTCCACAGCGCTGCTCCTGCGCATCACGCGCTCCGCAATGTTAGAAGTACTATCGCAGGACTATGTGATAACTGCCAGAGCAAAAGGTGTGAAGGAGAGACTCGTGGTGCTAAAGCACATCTTCAAGAATGCACTTCCCTCCATTTTCACAACGGTTGGCCTAACGTTTGGAAGCCTACTAAGCGGTGCAGTGCTCACAGAAACCATCTTTGGCTGGCCAGGACTTGGACGTTACGCTACCAATTCAATCAGCAATCTAGATTTACCAGCGGTAATGGGAGTCACTTTAGTGGCTGCATTTCTATATCCACTTGTCAATACGTTAGTAGACATCGGTTACGGTTTCGTCGATCCACGTGTGCGCCTAGATTAACATGCTTTTCAAAGAAGTTTTTAAGAGCCTGATTAAACAGCCGGCAACAGCTACCGGCCTGCTTATCTTAGCGAGCTTTTTTGCAATCGCGATTTTCGCCCCAATCATTGCACCACAGAACCCACTCACACAAAACATCATCGGCGCCAGTCTCAAGCCACCTTCATCAAGTAATTGGTTCGGAACTGATAAGCTCGGACGCGATATCTTTAGCCGGATTATTTTTGGGGGGCGGATATCAGTCTTTGTTGGATTGGCAGTGACCGGCTTAGCTGCCACCTTCGGCACGCTGATAGGCTTATTTGCAGGCTTTCGCCGCGGTTGGGCCGACGAAACACTAATGCGTGTGACCGATATATTTTTCGCTTTTCCTTCGTTGATACTTGCAATGGCGATTGCCGGCGCTCTAGGACCAAGTCTGACTAATGCGCTAATTGCGCTTGTAGTTGTTCAATGGCCCGTCTACGCCCGGCTGGTACGCGGGCAAGTGCTCATATTACGGGATCGCGATTTTGTGCAAGCCGCATACGCCCTCGGCTCGTCACCTGCCAAAATTCTCTTTCGACATTTGTTGCCAAACGTATTGGCGCCTCTTCTTGTGCAAGCTAGTTTTGACATGGGCACAACAATTCTTTCAGTGGCGGGTTTATCATTTATCGGTTTTGGAGCGCAGCCACCCACACCCGAGTGGGGCGCAATGATTTCCGAAGGGCGCAATTACATAACTACGCAATGGTGGCTTACCGGCATGCCAGCCATCGCCATTTTACTATTTGTCACATCTTTCAATCTTGTTGGCGACGGCTTGCGAGACATTTTAGATCCGCGCTCGCGCAAGTAATGCCACTTCAACAGCTGTTTCATCTGCCACACAACTAGGCTTCCTCGTTAGCAAGACTTACTGAGTCCCAAACCGCACGATCTAGTGCAAGTGGCAGCCGATCCAATAGCTCCCCACCTCCCTGAGTCACAAGCAACATGCGCTCAAACTGAAATGCGCCCACACCATACACATAGTATGGCACCTCTATGCTAAGCACCATATGCTCGACGATCGGTCGATGTTCATTTGGTGAAATAAAAGGGGATTCCTCGAAGTTTTGAGTAAGGCCAACGCTGTGACCCATATGGCCTCTGCTGTAGCTTAAAAAACCCTGTTGAAACATCTGTTTTTGCCCGAGCTTGTAAACTTCAGCAAAAGTCACTCCCGGTCGAATTGCCGCAAGCATTACTTGCAGTGCTTCAGTTGAACATTGAGCAATGTCTGTCTGTTCAATAGTCGGTTCGATTGCGACGGTACGGCCGATGTCGCTGTGATATCCGGCAATATCTACTTGCATATCAAACTTGATCGTCGTTTCTGCAATCACACTTTGTGGACGCTCATCGCCAATACCAATTTGGGCACTGCCTTCGGCTTCGCGAAACCGCGAGAAGCGCCCTACCTTTGCCGCTCGCTGATTAATTGAGGTCAAGTAAATATTATCGAGTTCACGCGCCGTCCGGCCGGTTGCAACCGCATGGACAGACTCAAGAAGGCCAGTCTCGGCTAAATCACACGCGAGGCGCAAATACTCAATCTCATCATCATCTTTTATGGACCGCAAGTCCTCAAAAATCGTGTCGGCCGACACAAAACTCACTCGGGGCAATAGTTGGGCGAGCATAGTTGTTACGCGTTGGGGCAATAGCGTTGTATCCAAGCCAACTCTCACAGCATGCGGTGCGACGTACCCAATCGCTTCGGCAATCTGGGTGAACACCACAGATTCATCAAACTGCGCTGGCCGCCACACCGGCCCGCCAGGCCTCGCCGCCCCGATTCGCTCGGCAACATTATTACCAGCCACTCCGCGAACATCAATTGCCTCCGTCCACAGTGGATATGTAGCCGAGGCAAAGGAATGTATCTTGCGAGGATCCGCGCCAAAGTCGGGGCTCACCGCAAAACCAGATCCGTCTACCCCGAGTGCAAAAGCATGCACTCCAGGAAGGCGCCAATGGCGCGCAATAAAATTGTATTCTCCACTAAGGTATTCCGCATTCTCCGGCAGAAGCGCCACAAGTGCATCTAGATTTGCTGCTCCAATGGCATAAACTGCGCGGCGCTTTCTAGTAACACCTTTTGGCCACACAACACTTGGATTGTTAGCCAAGTTGACCTCCATGCCCACACATACTAATTTATGCTACAGCCATCAAAATTGACTTAACAACCACCAGACAGATTTTATCAGCCCAGAAACCCCTACGGCATCAGCCGCGCAATCGTCCAGCTCCCATCCGATTGCAGCGTGTACTTGAAGCGGTCGTGCAGGCGGTTTGGGCGCCCCTGCCAAAACTCAAAGCTTTGCGGCGTGACGCGATAGCCGCCCCATTGATCCGGCAGCGGGATCTCGCCATTTGCAAACCTGGCTTTCATTTCCGCAAATTTTGATTCAAGCAGCGCACGCGTCGAGATGACCTCACTCTGGCGTGACGCCCACGCACCGATTTGGCTTTCCCGCGGCCGGGAAAGAAAATATTTGAGCGACTCCGTTGCCGTAATTTTTTGGGCAATGCCCATGGCACTCACCTGCCGCTCCAGCGCCAGCCACGGAAACAAAAGTGCAACCTTGGGATTTGCCGCCAGATCGCGCGCCTTGGCACTTTCGTAGTTGGAGTAAAAAACAAAACCACGTTGGTCAAAGCCTTTGAGCAGGACGGTGCGCACTGCCGGCCGGCCGGCAGCATCCGCGGTGGCAAGCGTCATCGCATTCGGCTCAATTACTTGTGTTTCAATCGCTTCGCGCATCCAATGGTCGAACTGCGCAAACGGATTCGCGTCCAGATCCGCCAGATCCAGCGCACGCGCCGCATAATTCCGGCGCATCTCCGCAAGTTGCATGGTGGTGGTCATAGCTGGTTGGCGGGCATCAACAGCCCCTATTGAATTTTACAGCCTGCAAATTCAAAACGCTTCACACGACAAATTGCCACATTGCCGAATCACTGCCAGCAGCGCACGGGCACTTGAGCGGCAATTATTGGCAAAAGCAAACCACTGCGGAGCCACCACCAAATTTTGCCGGGAAAATAAAAAGCCCCCGCGCATTCCGGGGGCTAATTCAAACATCACAACTGAGCCGGGCAATCAGCTCTTGGCTAAAAGCGCGTCAAACGCCTGCTTCAACTCATCGGCCGTAACCATGCCGGCCCACTGCTTCACAATTGCGCCCTGCCCGTCCAGCAGCGTAAAGTGCGGGCGAAAACGGAAGTTCACCGCCTTCAACAGCTCACTGGTTGCTGCATCATCCATATCCAAGTATGTGAACTTCACCCGCTTCCAATAGTCGTTTTCAAGCCCATGCACGATGGGCTTCATTGCCTGGCAGGCCCCTCAGTAATATGCGTAGACTTCCACCAGCTGCGGCACACCCGCTGCCAATTGCACGCTGCCCGGGCTGGTGGGCGAGAAGTCGGCGGCTATTGCCGGCGGGCCGGCAGCCGCCCACAGCTCAGCAGCCGGGGCCACACCCGCGGCCACTGTTGGAACAACTGCAGCAGGCACCACCGCCGCAACCGCGGGTACCGCAGTTGCCACCACTTTAGTCTTTACCACCGGCTCTGCAACCGCCGCAGCCGGAGCTTGCGCCGCCGGTGCAGCACACGCAACCAACATCAGGATAATTCCAGCCGACCCTAACAGCTTTGCGCTGGTGTGCGTAAACATGCGTGGAGTGTATCAACATATGATTGGCAAGCCAAAGTTTCAGTTGAAAGGTGTATAGTCATCTGCAATGACATCAATAAACCTGCAGGAAAAACTGAACCGGGGCACGCTGCTGGCCGACGGTGCCCTGGGCTCCGAGCTTTACGCACGCGGCATCAAAAATGGCAGTTGCCTTGACGCGCTCAACCTGACTAATCCGGCGGCAGTGCTGGGTGTGCATGCGAGCTACCTGCAGGCGGGCGCGGACCTGATTGAGACCAACACCTTTGGCGCAAACTCCTTCCGGCTGGCAAGCCATGGCCATGCAGAGCAAGTAGTGGTGATCAACCAGACAGGCGTGGCACTGGCCCGCCAGGCGGCAGCGGCCAGCGGGCGCGCGGTAGCTGTGGCTGGCTCCGTCGGACCGCTGGGAGTGCGCCTTGTGCCGTTTGGGCGCGTCAAGCCGGAGGCTGCGTACGCAGCCTTTTGTGAACAAATTAGCGCGCTGCTGGCGGCCGGTGTGGATGCGCTGGTGCTGGAAACTTTTTCGGATTTGATGGAGTTGAGCGAGGCGGTGCGCGCCGCACGCGCCTGCTCCACTGCCCAACAACCGGTGCTGCTGGTGGCCTCTATGACGTTTACCCGCGACGACCGCACGCAGCTGGGCGACTCGCCCGCACACGTGGCGCGCACGCTGGCCGGGCTGGGCGTGGATGTGGTGGGCGCCAACTGTTCGATTGGGCCGGCGCAGCTGCTGCGTGTGCTGCAGGCCATGCATGCTGCTGCGCCACAGCTGGCGCTTTCCGTAATGCCAAATGCGGGCATGCCGGAAGTGAGCGGCGGACGCGTGCTGTACCCGGCCGGCCCGGATTACTTTGCGCAACTAACGCCAGACTGGCTGGCAACCGGCGCGCGCATTGTCGGCGGCTGTTGCGGCACCACGCCCGCGCACATCGCAGCACTGCGCCAGGCGCTGGACACTCCCCGCGCAGCCGCGGTGCACAGCGCACCCGCGCGGCACAGCTCCCCGGCAGAAGCGCTGCCGGCAACGGACGAGCCAACCAAACTTGCCACCAAGCTGCAGTCACAACAATTTGTAATCACTGTGGAGATGAGCCCGCCAAAGGGCTACACCCCGCACAAGGTGCTGGCCGGCGCGCACATGCTGGCGGAGTCCGGTGCCGATGTCATCAACGTGGCCGACTCGCCGCTGGCACGCATGCGCATGAGCCCGTGGGCCGTGTGCCATCTCATTCAGCAGCAGGTGGGCATCGAGACGGTGCTGCACTTTCCCACGCGCGGCCGCAACCTGCTGCGCGTGCAAGGCGACCTGCTGGCCGCGCACGCGCTGGGCGTGCGCAATGTGTTTGTGGTGATGGGCGATCCTGCCACCATCGGCGACTTCCCGCAGGCCTTCGACAACTTTGATGTGGCGCCGACCGCGCTGCTGCAGCTTGTCAAGCAGCGCTTCAACGCGGGCATGGATCAGGCTGGCCAAGACATCGGGCAGCCCACATCATTTGTGGCTGCCTGCGCGCTCAGCCTCAGCGCACCGGACCCCGCGCGCGAGATCAAGCTGCTGCGCAAAAAGCTGGAGTGCGGTGCAGACTTTGCGCTGACGCAGCCGGTGTTTGATGCGCAAGTGGCGCGCAATTTCTTTGCGCGCTACGCCGCTGAGCACGGCGCGCTGCAGCTGCCAGTGCTGGTGGGCGTGCTGCCGCTGTACAGTGAGCGCCACGCCAGTTTTCTGCATAATGAAGTTCCCGGCATTCACATCCCGGAGCAAATCCAGCACCGCATTGCGCGCGCAGCCGATGCGCCCGCTGAAGGCGTGCGCATTGCCTTGGAGCTGATTGCAGAGCTGCGCGCAACCACACCCATCCGTGGCGCCTATCTGCAGCCGCCCTTTCGGCGCTATGAGTTGGCAGCCGAAATAATCGAGCACACGCGGGCACAGGATTAAGCAAAAGGGCTGTGCGTAACATGGGCCGCACACGCGGTGATTTTGCGCGCAGCGTGCGCATTGGTTGGCTGCTTGCGGTTGTGGCGGCTGCCTGCGTGCCGGCTGCTGCCACCCTAGCGCCCACTGCCGCACCCGTCACACCGCCGGCGGTGGTCGGCTACGCGCCGGAACGCGGCGCCGAGCTTGCCCGTGATGGCACCATCGAACTGTACTTTGACCAGCCGATGGATCAGCAGAGCGTGGCGCAAGCGCTGCGCTTCGACCCGCCGCTGCCCGGAACACTGCAGTGGCCGGAGCCGGGCGTAGCGCGCTATGTGCCGGCGGGCGCTGCGCCGCGCGCCGCCCGCATTGGCGTGCGCCTGCTGGCCGGCGCGCGCAGTGCCAGTGGCGCGCCGCTAGCCGCAGACTACAGTTTCTTTGTACACACCACTGGATATGTGGAGGTGACCCAGGTCTTTCCGCTGCCCGCAGCGCAAGCAGTGGATGTGCGCTCTACGATCACGGTGGTCTTCAACCGGCCGGTGGTGCCGCTGGCTGCCGCCGGCGCTGGCGGCGCGCTGCCCAATCCGCTGCTGCTGGAGCCGGCTGTGCCCGGCAGCGGCGAGTGGCAGAGCACCAGCATCTTTGTCTTCACCCCCGCTCCCGGCTTGGCGGGTGGGCAGCGCTACAGCGCCACCATCAGCGCGCGGGAAATTGCAGCACTCAGCGCTGGCGGCACGCTGCAGCTGCCGGCTGCAGAAATGCAAACTGATTACACGTGGGTTTTCAGCACGCCCGCGCCCGAAGTCCTAAGCACCGAAGCAGCGCCGGACGGGCGCAACGTTTCTATTGTCTTCAACCAGCCGATGGACCACAGCAGCACGGAAGCTGCATTCTCGGTGCGTGGTGCTGATGGCGCGGCCGTGCGCGGCAGCTTTGCGTGGGCTGAAGGTGACGCAACACTCACATTCAAAACAGCACAGCGCCTGCCGCTGAATACCAACTACATTGCTGCGCTGGCGGTCAGCGCGCACGGGATTGGCGGTGGCGGCGCACTTTCAGAGCCGCTGCAGTTTGCGTTCAAGTCCGCGCCGGCGCCGGCGGTAATTTTGAGCGCACCGCGGGCCAACGCCACGGATGTTGATCCCACTGCGGGCATACAGTTTGCGTTTGCCGGACACATGGATCCGGAAACCTTCAAAGCGCAAGTGCATGTAAGTCCGGCGCCCGCCGACCTGAACGGCTGGTACAGCGATTATGACAACACCTACTACCTCGGCTTCAGCCTCAAAGCGCAGACGGCTTACGCCGTGGTGCTCGATGCCGGCCTAGCCGACCCCTACGGCAACACGCTCGGCAAGCCGTACACACTCAATTTCACGACGGGCTCGTATGCGCCAAGCTTTGCATTACAGACGCGCAGCGCGTACGGCACCTACACGGCGGGCATGCCTGCGCATTTATACGCGTCGTATCGCAATGTTGCAGCGCTTGACCTGGAGCTGTCGCGCATGCCGCTGGCGGAGTTTGTAAAGTACAGCGCGCCGGCCGGCTATGACTACCGCGAGAGCTACGCCCCGGCGCTCGAAAACAAAGTGCGCGCGTGGGCCCAGGCGCTCCCGCCCTTTCCAGAGGAAAACGCATTTGCACGCATCGACCTTGATGCGGCCGGCGGCACGCTGGAGCCTGGCATTTATTTTTTGAGCGCAGCCGCTGGTGACCAGCAAGGGCAACATGTGCTGCTGGTGGCGGACGCCAACCTTACGCTAAAGCTGGGTGCTGCCAGCGCGCTGGTGTGGGCCACCAGCCACCAAACCGGCAAGCCGCTGGCCGGCCGCGATGTGAGCCTGTACAACATGGCCATGCAGCGCATTGGCGGCGGCACCACGGATGCGGACGGACTGCTGCGCACCAGCATCGCGCCGCGCGAAAATGCATGGGACCCGGTGTATGCCATCGCCGATGCGCGGCCGCAGGGCTTTGCGCTCACAAGTTCGGAGTGGTCCTACGGCATCGAGCCGTGGCAATTTGGCGTGCTGCAAGACTACCAGCCGGCGCGCGGCCTGGCGTACCTGCACACTGACCGCCCGTTATACCGGCCGGGCCAGCCGGTGAACTTCCGCGCCATCTTGCGCAACGACAATGATGCGCGCTTTTCAATTCCTGCGGCGCGCACTGTGACAGCCACAGTGCACAACCCCGCTGGCGATGTTGTGCATGCGCAACAGCTGCCAGTGTCTGAATTCGGCACCATTAACGGCAGCTTCCAATTGGATGCCGCCGCAGATGCCGGCTACTACACGCTGAATGTGGCTGCCGGCAGCGAGCTCTCGGGCGATCTTGGCTTTCAGGTTGCCCTGTACCGCAAGCCGGAATTCCAAGTGAGCGTTACGCCCGCGCGCAACGCAGTAGTACAGGGCGACGCCATCCAGGCGCTGGTCGAGGCGCGCTACTACTTTGGCGGACCGGTGGGCAATGCTGCGGTTGAATGGACGCTGCTGGCAACTGACCACTACTTTGACTATCAGGGCCCGGGCTACTTTTCATTCAGCGATTACGACCAGACATCCGGTGTGCCCGAACCCACTTATGGGAATTACGGATCGGTAGTGGCCAGCGGCAGTGCGCGCACCGATGCGCGTGGCCAGCTCGCGCTGCGCGTGCCAGCGGACTTTGGCACACGCAGCGGCTCGCAGCGTTTCACGCTCGAGGCCACGGTCACAGACATCGATCAGCGCCCGGTAAGTGCGCGCACCGAAGTGGTGGGGCATCAGGGCGATTACTACATTGGCCTGAGCCCGCAAGCCTATCTGGGCAGCGCCGGCAAGCCCAGCGCCGTGGATGTGCTGGCCGTGGACTGGCAGCAAGCCGGCGTGGCGCGGCAGTCACTGAAGATTGTAGTCAGCGAGCACGAGTGGCTCAATGTGCAGGAAGAAGACGAGTTTGGCAACCTAATCTGGAACTCCAGCGCCCGCGACACGCCCATACTGGAAACAACCGCCACCACCGATGCAAGCGGCAAAGCCGTGGTGCGCTTTACGCCGCAAACCGGCGGCAGCTATAAAGTACTCGCAAGCGGCCGTGACCGCGGCGGGCATGAGATCCGCTCCAGCACTTATATCTGGGTCAGCTCAGAAGAGTTTATTAGCTGGCGCCAGGACAACAGCAACCGCATAAACCTGGTGGCAGACCGCAAGCAGTACGTGCCCGGGGACACGGCAAAGATTCTGATACCGTCGCCGTTCACCGGCACGGCCACCGCGCTTTTGACGGTGGAGCGCGACAGCGTGCTGCAGACCGTGGTGCTGCCACTCCGTGACAACAGCACGCTGTATGAACTGCCGATCACGGCAGCCTTGGCCCCGACGGTTTATGTGAGCGTTGTGATTGTGAAGGGCATGGACGCGGACAATCCTGTGCCCGCCTTTCGCATGGGGCTGCTCAAGCTGGATGTGAGCCCGCGCGAGCAGCTGCTGAATGTGCAGCTAACACCCGACAAACCGCAAACCGCACCGGGCGAGCCAGTCACCATGAGTGTGCTGGCAACCGATTATGCGGGCAAACCCGTGTCGGCCGAAATTGCGCTGGGTGTGGTGGACGCTGCAGCATTGGCGCTGGCACCGCCGAACAGCCTGCCAATGGCAGCGGCCTTCTATGGGCAGCGGCCACTGCGCCAGCTCACCAGCCTTGGGCTTTCCATTTTGGTGGATGCAGTTAATCTGGAAGTGGCGAAAGCCAAAGGTGGCGGTGGTGGTGGCGATGAAATGTTTATTGAAGTGCGCGGCGACTTCCGCGATACTGCCTACTGGAACCCGGTGGTGCTCACAGACGCAGCGGGCCGCGCACAGGTGAGCTTCAGCCTGCCCGATAACCTGACCACGTGGCACGCCGATGCGCGCGCCGTAACGCAAGACACACGCGTTGGCGCAGCCAGCGCCGACATCGTAGCCAGCAAAGCGCTGCTCATCCGGCCGATTACGCCGCGCTTCTTTATGGTTGGCGATCGCAGCAGCGTCGCAGCCATCGTTAATAACAACACTGCCCAGGAAATTACCGCGGATGTAACGCTGAGCGGCAGCGGCGTGCGCCTGCCGGACAATGCACGCCAGCAGGTGCAGGTGCCCGCCAACGGACGCGTGCGGGTAGATTGGACCGTAGAAGCTGAGCGCAGCGCGGAAACTCCGCTGCCGGCCGCTATGCTGCTGTTCACGGCCCGGGCCGGCGCGCTTGTAGACAGCAGCCTGCCACCGCTCGGGCGCGCAGCGGACCGCGGCCTGCCCGTATACGAGTACAGCACTCCCCAAACCGCAGCAACCAGCGGTGTCCTGGCAGCAGCCGACACACGCAGCGAAGTGGTGGTGGTGCCGCGCGGCACAGCCGCCACAGCCGCCACGCTTGAGTTGAGCATCAGCCCGTCACTGGCTGCCAGCCTGCCCGGTGCACTGCAATACCTGGAGGAGTTTCCGCACGAATGCGTCGAGCAAACCATCTCGCGCTTCCTGCCAAATGTGATGATGCAAAAGATTTTGCAAGGCCTCGGCACTGCGGGAGCGCCAACCGCACAGCACGGCGCAGAGTTGGTGGCCGCCGCGGTGCAGCGCCTGGCTGCGCAGCAGCATCCCGATGGCGGCTGGGGCTGGTGGCCCACCGAAGAGTCAGACTCATACCTGACGGCCTATGCACTGCTCGGGCTGCAGCGTGCGCAGCAAGCCGGGCACGCTGTGCCGCAAAACATGCGCACGCTGGCAAGCGCGTTCGTGCGCGCCCGCGTGCGCTACCCAATCCAGCTGCAGCAGCCGGCGGACTTTAACCGGCAGGTGTTCATGCTCTACGCGCTCTCCGAGAGCGGCATCAAGAACCCCAGCGCGCTCTCATCCTACTTTGCCGAACGGAGCCGGCTGGCACATTACGGACGCGCGCTGCTGGCACTGGCAATCCATGCGGAGGACGCCAGCGATCCGCGCATTGCAACGCTGCTTTCCGACCTGGCAGGTGCGGCCGCCGTTTCTGCCACCGGTGCGCACTGGAATGAAATCGGAGCGCCCGAACTTGCCAACATGAACACCGACCTGCGCAGCACTGCCATGGCCTTGTCCGCTTTTGTGCGCATTGACGCGCGCAATGCGCTGATACCAAATATTGTGCGCTGGCTGGTGGCGCAGCGCAGCGCGCAAAACGCATGGGAGACAACGCAGCAAACCGCGTGGTCATTAATGGCGCTGGCCGAATGGCTGGCTGCCGGCGGGGACGCACCGGCCGCCTACGCCTACACGCTGGCGCTAAATGGCAAGCCGCTGGCACAGGGCAGCGCAGACGGCTTTTCCGCGCCGCGCTCCCAGACGGTAACCGCACCGCAACTGCTGGCGCCGGTGAACCAGCTGCTGGTGCAGCGCGGCGCCGGCACGGGCAGCCTGTATTACACCGCCGTGCTGCGCCACACGGAACCGGCCGCCGGCGCAGCTGCGCTCAGCCGCGGCATGGTGGTGAGCCGCGTGTACACGTTGCGCAGCAAAAGTTGCGGCGCCAAGAGCCAACCGCGCTGCGCGCCCGTTAGCAGCGTGCCCGCCGGCGCCGACGTCAATGTGACCCTGACTCTTGTGGCCCAAAATGATTTGCATCATGTTTTGCTCGAGGATCCGTTTCCGGCGGGCGCGGAGCCGGTGGACAGCAGCCTGCAGACCAGCAGCGTGGTGGGGCAGCAGCCGGATGACGGCAGTGCGGACCCCGCCTATTACGGCTGGGGCTGGTGGTGGTTCTCCAATGTAAACCTGCGCGACGAGAAGCTGGTGCTCGCAGCAGCGTACCTGCCAGCCGGCACCTACCAATATACATACACGCTGCACGCGCAGCTGGCCGGGCAATACAATGTGCCGCCGGCCACCGCCAGCGAGTTTTATTTTCCGGAGGTTTGGGGGCGTTCTGATGGTGCGCGCTTTGAGATCAGCGCCGCACCATTGCCCTAAGAGCCGCGCCTAGTCGCGCTCATCGTCGCGGCCGCCGGCGGGCGCATCATCATCTAGCAGCAGCACTTCGCGCGTTTTGCCGCCGGACTGCTCGCGCCCGATGATGCCCATCTCTTCCAGCTCGTCCATCAAGCGCGCGGCGCGCGGGTAACCCAGCTTCAGCTTGCGCTGCAGCAGGCTGGCGGAAGCAGCGCGCGCCTTTTTCACCACCGCAATTGCCTGCGCAATCAGGTCGTCCTTGTCTGCCACGCTTGCCTGCTGCAAGAGCAGTGCATCCCAGGGAGCCTCCGGGCCGGCAGCTGGCTTCACTGGTGCTTCAGCTTCAATGGCGGGCTTGGTAACTGCTGCTGGCGCGTGCTCCGCGCTCTGAGTCACCCAATGTTCAACCACCTTTTCCAGCTCTGCATCGCTTACATACACGCCTTGCAAACGCACCGGTGCCGGCGCATCCGGCGATAGAAACAGCATGTCGCCCTGGCCCAGCAGTGCCTCGGCACCAACCGAGTCCAGCACCACCCGCGAGTCAACTGCAGATGCAACTGAAAATGAAATGCGCGCAGGGAAGTTGGCCTTGATCAGGCCGGTGAGGATGTCCGTGCTGGGGCGCTGCGTGGCTACCACAAGGTGAATGCCGGTGGCGCGCGCCATCTGCGCGAGGCGCGCCAGGTTGCGCTCTACCTCGTCCTGCGCCAGCATCATCAAATCAGCCAGCTCGTCTATCACCACCACGATGCGCGGCAGATATTCTTCCTTGCGGCGCTTCACCTTGCGGTTGTGCCCGTCAAGGTCGCGCACGCGGTGCTCCTCAAATTTTTTGTAGCGCCGTTCCATCTCGCGCACAATCCAGCGCAGCGTGCCGACAATGCGCTCCAGCTCCACCTCTACGCGCCCGAGCAAATGCGGCAGGCCGTTGAAGCGAATTAACTCCACGCGCTTCGGGTCCACCAGCACCAGCCGCAAGTCTTCGGGGCTGTTGTTCATCACCAACCCGGTTATCAGCGCAGCAATGCAAACGCTCTTGCCGGCGCCGGTGGTGCCGGCAATCAGCAGATGCGGCATCGCGCCCAAGTCGGCAGCCACGGCGGCGCCCGATACATCACGCCCCAGCGCAATCTTCAGCGGCGACTCAATCCGGTTGAATGCCACGGACTCCATTACGCCACGCAGGTTCACAAAAGATTTTTGCTGGTTGGGAACCTCAATGCCCACATAAGACTGGCCCGGCACAGGCGCCTGTATGCGCAAGCTGCCCGCAGCCAGCGTCAGCGCCAGGTCATTCGCCAGGCCGGAGATCTGCGCAATGCGCACCTTCTGCCGGCGCACCACGCCATCGGGCCCGGCCTTCTCCACAAAGCCCGGCTGTACCGCAAACTGCGTCACCGTCGGACCGGACAAATAATCAATCACCGTCGCCTGCACATCAAACTCGCGCAGCGTTTTCTCGATGATAGCGGTCTTGCGGTTGATTTCTGCCTCGGACACCTGCTGCGGAACGCTGTGGTCAAGCAGTTCAAAGCTGGGCAGGATGGGATCGCGCTTGCGCAGTTTTGCGGGCGCTTCGGAAAGCGGCGCAACAGTAAAGCGCTTCACAACATCAGCAGCTGCCGGCGGGGCGGCCGCAGCCGGGGCTTTGCGCTTGCGCGTTTGCGCGCGCTGCGGCTCAGGCGCCCGCACCACCACCGGCAGCATGCGCTGCTGCAGCGCAATGAAAACATTAAAGAAGTGGCGCAAGCTCAACCCACTGGCAGCAACCAGCATCAACACACCAAAGCCGCCCAGCAAACGCCCTGTGGCTTCGGGCGCAAGCAAGCCCGCTATGGTCAGCATGGCCCAGCCCACTTTGCCGCCGCCCTGCCCTGCCAACGCGGCGTCCACCAGCGGTCCGCTCTCCACCGCAACGCGCAGGGAGACCGTCGTTTCCATCAAAGCAAAGCGCCAGTGCAACAGTCCCAGCAGCGCCGCCATGCCCAGCTCCGCTGCAATCACGCGCCACCAGTTGATGCGAAAACGGCGCCCCAGCGCCCGCGCAAACAGCGCCACCCCAACGCCCAGTGCGGACGCGGGCAGCAGCAGCGCACCGGCGCCCATCCACACTTGCAGCAGCTGCGCCAGCAGGCGCAGCCAGCTGCCGGCTGCAAGCCCGGAAAGGCCGAGCAGTCCCAGCACGCCCAGCACCAGCAGCAGCACGCCGGCAATCTCATCGCGCGGCGCGCGCACGCCGCGCCACGTGCCAAACCACGCCAGCGCGCGCTGCACGCCAGCAGCAGCCGGCCCAAACACAGAGGCCGCGCTGGACTCAACTATTTGCACGCGCTTGGCGGGCGCCAGCTTGCGCACTGGCTTTGGCTTTCGGTTTGTGGCCACGCGGCTGGCTCCTAATGTTCCGCGGCGACGGCCGGCACGTCGGGGGCTTGCGCTTCCATTTCTGCAATCTTGCGCGCCACCTGATCCACGGCCACGCGCTGCTTGCGGAAGAGGTCGGCCTCGGAAACCGACAACTGGCGCGCTACGTCGCTGGACTTGCGGCGCTGCAGGAAGCGCAAGTCCAAAATGTTGTAGAGCAGCCAGTCACCAGTGTACTTGCGCTGGCCCGCCGGACGCACATATTCAATCGCATCGCGCAGCACGCCGCGCAGCGCCTCGGCCGGGTTCTCCTGCTGCCCCTGCATCGCCTGCTGCACAACGCGCAGTGCCAGCAGCGGATTGGTGGTGAGCTTTGGCCCGCCCCAGTAATGCACAAGCGCATCCTTGACCCACTGAAACACATCCGGATTGTCAATCAGGCGGCCACTGGCAAGTGCTGCCGCTCCATCATAAGCAGCTGCCGCGCGCAGGCGCTGAATGGCATCCACCTGCGGCACGAGTACGTCCAGCGATTGAAACAACTGTTGCTGCAGGCGCCGGTCGTGCAGCGCCTCCGCTGCGCGGCTGGCCAGCACCAGCAAAGTTGCCAGCACTCCCTCTTCCGGCTCCTGCGCTGCGGGGCCCACGCTCAGGCCCAGTATGCCCAGCAGATCCGGCATTGCGCTTTCGCTGTCTGCATCCGGCGCTTGCGCCCGCAGTGGCAGCAGCCAATAATCTCCCCAGCGAAAAATGCCGAGCATGGCTGCCGGCTGATAACCGGCAGCGTGGCCGTTGTCCAGTGCCGCACGCGCGTCGGCGGCGGCCGCTGCCGGCAACTGCTGCGGCCCCATCTGCACCTCCAGCTGTGCGCCGCGTTCGTCCAGCTGCATCACAAAGCCGCTGGAGATGCGCAGGGTGTCACAGCTGGCTGCCAGCACAGATTCAAGAAACTGGCGCAGATCGGCCGCGGTCAGCAGCCGCTCACTTAAGTTTTGCACGCGCTGCACATCGTAGCGGTCGGCCCGCCCCCCGTAGAACAGCCAGCGCTCCAGCGGCAGGCGCAGCACGGTAATTACAAACTGCGCCAGCAGCAGCACGCCCACCATTGCCACCGGCAGCCACAGCATGCCATCAATGCCATAGCGCCGCTCCAGCCAGTTTACAAAAACATACGCAGCCACCACCGCCCATGCCACCACCGGCCCACGCAGAATCCATTGCAGCATGCGGCTCTTCACCACCCGGTCCGGCTGCGGCGCTCCAAAAAAGCCCACGCAATAGGCACCCAGCACCAGCGCGGCGGTCAGCAGCAAGTTGCTGGCAGTCGCCACCAGCCAGAACAAGAGCGGGTTCATGCGCATCCCATCCCCGCTGGTAAGCAGCAGATACGGGAACACTCCCATTAAGATAAGCGGCACAGACAGCGCCAGATACCCCATGCGCCGGCGCGTGGTGGGCGTAAGGCAGCGCAGGTAAGCGCGGCCCACATTCACCAAAGACCAGACTGCCAGCGCTGCAAACGCACCCGTGAACCACGGGAACAGCGGGCCAGCCGTCATGCGCACAATTGACGTGCTGCGCACCACCCGCCCCACCAGCAATTCAGAAGTCCACGCCAGCCCGGCAGCCAACACACCGGCCGCATACGTCGCACGCACCGCCCAGCGCCGCCGCCCGCGCGAGGGCTGGCCGGTGGTTGCCAGCAGCGCATCGCTCAGGTGCAGGCTGGCGCCTGGTATCAGCGCAATGCCCAGCCACTGCAGGCGCACCCAAACTTCAGCCGCCGCATCAGACTGCACCACACCGGAAGCCACATCACACAGGGACACAATTGCCACTGCAGCCAGCAGCACATTCCAAGAGCGCGCCACGCGGTCACGCAGGTTGAACGTGAGCGAATACATCAGCAGCGATGCAGCGCTGATGACCTCCGCCACAACCAGAAACCGGTTGAAGGTGGCCAAGGCGCTCAGCAGCGATAGCAGCCAGTTTTGCATCATAAAAGCGATCGCCGCCGCGCTAGCGCAGGTTTACCCCAAAGAACAGCGCCGTCTCCAAGCCGGGGTAATACTGGTCCAAAAGCCCGCTGAACGCGAGGCCATTGCGCCGGCAAAAACAAATTGCGGGATCGTTCTTTGGGTGCGTTTCAAGCAGCAGTCGGCCCAGCCCCGCCTGCAGGCTCCAATCCCGCGCTGCGTTTAACAGCGCGCTGCCAATGCCCCGGCGCCGCAGGCTGCGGTCCACCGCCAAATCGCTCACCAGCCCGGCGGTAGAGCCAACCATGCGACCCAGCACCAAATACCCGCATGGCTTGGCATCCATCTCCGCCAGAATAAAAAGTGCCAGCCGCGCAGCATCCTCCTCCAGCTGCGACAAACTGTGCATGGGCAGCAGCCGCGCCGGACGCGGCAGACGCACACGCTCAAAATTTGCGCCCAGATGGCCTTCGTCGTTGGCAATGCCAAACGACCAGACGAATTCGGTGGTGTCGGTGCGATCCAGTGCCTGCAGCGCGGGCAGGTCTGCTGCTGCCGCCGGCCTGACGGTAATGGTACTCACGCAGTTGCCTGTGGTGCTTTCATTCTAACATCTAACACTAATTAACTTCGGGCAACGCCTGCGCTGCGGGATGCCTCAGGGCAGCCCGCCAATCGTAATGGGAATTGTGCAGGGCTCCGGAAAGGCGCCGCGCGCATCATACACAATCATGCGAAACGCGTACTCGCCGGGCGGATACAAGCTGGCATTCCAGCGCCCCAACAAACCATCCTGCACTGGTTTGTCGTCGGTGTATAAGTTGAGCCAGTTGTCGCCCACTGTGGAGATCTCAAGGACATAAAAGGCAAAGTCCGGAATGTTGGCACTGCCGCGCACATCCACCTGCCCGGAGATGACAGCGCCCGCCAGCGGGCTGCTGATGGTGGCGGCAGCCACACGGCAGCCGCTGCCCGCGGGTGGCACAGGCGTAACGGTGGGCACGGGCGTGGCACTGCCGGACGGTGTGGGCGAAGCCTGGCCGGGCAGCAAAATACTGACGGCCGGCGTGGCAGTTGGCACCGCCGTCAACAACACCAGCGCCGGCGTGGGTGTGCTAAAGCGCAGCGCTGCCAGCCCCGGCGAAATGGCCTGCGACAACAATATCACCAGCCCAAAGCCGGACACCGCAATCAGCAGCAGCGACAACGCCAGTGCGCGCGCCTCCGCAGCGCGCTCGCGCTGCAATCCGTACTGGCTCTGGCGCACGGCCTGCCCGGCGCGCCAATAGGCGCGCGCAGCCAATAACAAGGCCAGCCCGAGCGCCGCATACAGCCACGGCGCAAAGCGCGCCACCCAGGATGAAAGGTACAACTCTAGGGCCAGCGGGCAGCTGCGCCGGCGATCCTCAGGCCTTTACTTCGGCCAGCACGCCGCGCACAATTTTTTCCAGCTTGGGCACAATCAATGTGCCCGCTTGCAGCACCTCTGCATGTGTGGTGGGCGTGTTGCCATCCAGGTTGGCCTTGTTGCTAATGCCGGAGAAACCCAGCACGCGCATGCCGCCCTGCCGCGCCACAATCACCTCTGGCACAGTAGACATGCCCACCGCATCCGCGCCCACCGTTCGCAGAAAACGCAGATCCGCGGGTGTTTCGAAGTTGGGGCCGGCCAGCCCGGCATACACGCCTTGCTGCAGGCGGACGCCAGCTTGCTGCGCCACGCGCAGCGCAGCCGCACCCAGCTGCGGGTTGTAAGCATGCATCATGTCCGGAAAGCGCGGCCCCAGCTCATCAATGTTCGGGCCGCGCAGCGGGCTGAGGCCGCTCATGCCAATCAGGTTTAAGTGGTCCGTAATCAGCATCACATCCCCCGGGCTGAACTCCGGGTTCACGCCGCCGGCAGCATTAGTGATGATCACCGTATGCACGCCCAAGCGCTGCATCACGCGCAGCGGCAGTCCCACCTGCGCCATGCTATAGCCTTCATAATAGTGCGCACGCCCCTGCATCACCAGCACCGCGTGGCCCTGCAGTTGCCCCGCAACCAGCTGGCCGCTATGGCCTTGCACGGTTGATGTTGGCCAATGCGGCAGCTCTGGATACGGAATGTGCACAGCCCGCTCCACAGCATCTGCGAGGCCGCCCAACCCGGACCCAAGGATCAGCCCAATCGCCGGCTGCTGCGCGCTGCGGGCTCTGATGGCGTTCGCCGTCTCGTCAAATTGTGCCAGTGTGAAGTATTCGGTCATGTGATTCTCCCATCGCGTACGCGGGCATTGCTGCCAACCCGCACGCTAAAACACGCAATCCTGCAGCGCATACCGCTGCCACGCTATCCCGCAAAACGAATGGCCAGCTTTTGCTGCGCATCGTAAGAATAATGCGCCGCGAACGGCTCCGCGCCAGCCGCCACAGCCAGAGCCCGCGGCATTATCACGGGCAAATCTTCCACCAGATCATATTGCGCAGCCTGCTGCACGGGAACCCATTCCAAGGTGCCTTCCGCCGAAGCCGTGGTGTTGCGCACAGCCGCATGCGCCACAAACACAAAGAGCACTATGCCGCGCTCTGCGCCGGTGTCCACGTTCACAGTGCCGCACAGTTGCAAGCGCTCTGCGTGCAGCCCGGTTTCCTCCAATATCTCACGGCGCGCTGCGGAGTGCACATCCTCGCCGCGCTCCACATGCCCGCCTATGCCGTTGTAGCGGCCGGGCCAGATGCGCTTGGTGGGCGCTCCACGCAAGAGCAACACATCGCCATCGTTCAGCACAAAGCACAGCGTGCGCGGAATCAACGCATAGCGATCCGCGCTGCCGGCCACGCCCTGCTCATCCGCCGGCATTGCCACTGCCTCCGCGCTGCCCCGTTGCCTGCTCCGGATACAGGCCCAGCACGCCCGCGGCGGATGCGCTGCAAATGCCGCGCTCGGTAATCAAGCCCGTCACCAGCCGCGCCGGCGTTACATCAAAGGCAAAGTTGGCAGCCGCACTGCCTTCAGGCAGCAGCAGCACTTCCACTTCCTGATCCACATGCCAGCCGGAGATTGTGCGCACTTCGTGCGCTGCGCGTTGCTCAATGGGAATCTCGCGCACGCCATCGCGCATGTTCCAGTCAAAAGTGGATGATGGCAGCGCAACATAAAATGGAATGCCGTTGTCGTGCGCAGCCAGCGCCTTCAGGTAAGTGCCAATCTTGTTGGCCACATCGCCAGTGTACGTGGTGCGGTCGGTGCCGGTCAGCACAATATCCACCTGCGCATGCTGCATCAAGTGCCCGCCGGCATTGTCTGCAATTACGGTGTGCGGCACGCCATGCTGGCCCAGCTCCCAGGCTGTCAAGCGCGCACCCTGGTTGCGCGGGCGCGTCTCGTCCACCCACACATGCACAGCCACACCGGCATCGTGCGCCGCATACACCGGCGCCGTTGCCGTCCCGTAATCCACAAACGCCAGCCAGCCGGCATTGCAATGCGTCAGCACATTCACCGGCGCACCGCCCTTGCGTGCGCTGATTTCTGCCAGCAGCGCATGCCCGTGCACACCGATGCGCCGGCAATAGTCGGCGTCCTCGTCTGCGATGGCTTGCGCAGTTGTGCGCGCCAGCTCGATGCGCACATCAATTTGCGGTGGCGCTGCGCGCAGAGCTTGCAGCTGGCGCGCCAGCGCCCACTCAAGGTTTACAGCCGTGGGACGCGTTGCCTGCAGGCTCTGCGCGGCGCGCTCAAGCGCAGCCATAAAGTCTGCCGCGCTGCGCTGCGGAGCCTCAAGCGCAGCCAGATAAATGCCATAGCCGGCGGCAGCCCCAATCAAGCCGGCTCCGCGCACATGCATGTCGCGAATGGCCGTGGCCATATCCGCCACGCTTGTGATGTCTTCCACCACAAACCGATGCGGCAGCCAGCGCTGGTCGATGATCTGCACGCAGCGCGCGTTGTGCGGGGCAATCCAAATGGTTCGGCAGGGCTTGCCGTTGACCTTCATGACGAATAGCGGGCGCGGCGCATGCCACCACCCAGATCAGGTGGAAAGCAGATACTGGATGTCGGCCAGCAAATCACCCGCCGACACTCCCGCCAAATATGAAAGGCGCAGTGCGCCGCTTGCGTCAATCAAATACAACCGCGAAGTATGCCCGACTTCATACACCGCACTCGCATCGCCGTGCTTGTGGGTCTCCACTTCGGACATCACTCCGTATGCAGCCGCAACCCCCTTGAGCGCATCCTCTGAGCCGGTGAGGCCGATGATGTTTACATGAAAGCGCGCAACATACTGCGCCAAGGCAGCGGGCGTGTCGCGCTCAGGATCAGTCGTCACAAATAGAACCTGCACGCGCCCGGCATCCTGGCCGAGGCGCTCCAGCGTCTGCTGCGCAACACCAAGCAGCGCCGGGCAAATGTCCGGGCAATTGCTATAGCCAAAAAAAAGCAGCGTCAGCCTGCCCTTGCTGTCTGACAAACGGAATGGCTCGCCGGTATGCGCGGTAAGCAAAATTTCTGCCGCAGCAGGCGCTCCCGGAAATTCTGTACCAATGAATTTATGCGCGCCGCAGCCGGCCAGCAGCAGCAATAGCGCGCCCGCCAGCAGCACTTTACGCAGCATGCGGCACCGCCTTGCGCCGCAACGCAGCCAGCCCACCACCCAGCAGCAGCACAACCAAAGCAGCCAAAGCTGCCAGCCGGACCGCGCCGGGCGCCAGGCCGGGGGCAGCGCCCGCGCCCACCAGCAGCGCAAAACGGGCTGCACCGGCAGCCTGCGGATCCTTCACCGCCACCTCCACCTCCATGTCGCCGGGCGCCATCAACTGCACATCTGCCTCGTAGAGAAATTTGTTTGTGTCACCCTCGCGCGCCACCGCAGTTGCCAGCACCGCGCCACTTGCGTTGCGCACTGTCACCTCGATGACCGCACCCACCACCACACCGCCCGCGGCTCCGCCGTGCAGCGCGATCGTAACATGCAAAACGCCAACCGCAGCTGGCACAGACCCTGTCCACACGCTGAGGAAATATTGGCCCACCGGCTGGTCCAGCAGCTGCGGTGCACCACTGGTGATGCCGTGCGCCAGAGCCGGCCGGACAGACCAAGCCAGCAGCCCTGCTACCAGCGCAGCAGCCCGCCCCCAGCGCGCTGCCATGCCGCCAGCGCGCGTCAAACTTTTGCGAATGGCTGCACCGCGTCAATAAAAATCATCAACACTATCAAAGCCAGATAAATATTGGAATACTTAAAGAAGCTCAAGGCCGCAGCGCGGCCCGGGTCTTGCAGCAATTGCAGATTGCGCACAACCAGATAAACTGAGGCAGCCGTGACGGGCAGCAGATAAACATAACCGAGGGCCGGGTGCGCCGCCAGCACAATGCCCGCCAGCGCAGTGGGAACGGTATGCACCATCATCCAAAGCACGGCGCTGCGCCCGCTCACGCGCGTGGGCAGCATCGGGATGCCGCCAGCCGCATAGTCATCGCGGTACACCAGCGCCAGGCTCCAAAAGTGCGTGGGCGTCCACAAGAACACCAGCAGCGCCAGCGTCACCGCACCAGGGTCGCTCCAGTTGCCGGCGGCTGCGCTGCCCGAGAGCACGGCTGCGCTGCCCGCCGCGCCGCCAATCACAATATTCAAGAGTGTGCGCGGCTTGAGCCACAGCGTATAAATGCCCACATAGATTGCGGCTCCCAGCCACACAAAAAATGCCAGCGCGGGGTTGGCGGGCAGCACAAGCAGCGCGGGAACAATGATCAGCAGCAGAGCCAGCACGGTCACGCGCCCGGCGCTGAGGAAGCCGCCAATCACCAACGGCCGGCGCGCGGTGCGCTGCATCAATGCATCGCGCTTGCGCTCCAGCACCTGGTTGAGCGCGCCCGAACCAGCCGCTGCCAGACCGCCAGTGGCTGCAACCAGCAGCAATGGGCCGGCGCCCGGCCATCCGCCGGCTGCCAGCACCGCACCACCGCCAGCTGCCACCAGCAGCAGCGATACCACGCGCAACTTAAACAAAACCGCCAGCGTAGAAAGCACTCCGCCGGATTTGATGGCCGGCGCTGCCGCCGGCGCCACTGCAGTCTCAACACTCATCGCCCACTTCCCCCTTAGACGCCGTTGCGCCTCACAAAACTCAGGTAACCCACAGCCAGCAGGCCACAGAATAAAAACCACTGCAGGGCATAGCCCATGTGCGGCCCATCATCAAAAACCACATCCGGCTGAAAGCGCAGCAGCCCCGGCGCTGCCGGTGCACTTGAACCGGCTTCTAGGTACATCGGCAAAAGCGGATATGCCAGTTGCGCCTGAATGCCCGCAATGTCCGTGCGATACCACTCTTTGCGCGCTGCGGCCGGCGGTGGTTCTGTGCGGCCGCCCGGCAGCAGCTGCGTAAGGTGCAGCCAACCCTCAACGCGCTTGCCGGGCGCTTCATTAAACTGCGCCAAGTCACCCAATGACGCTGCGTACGAAATCCAGCCGCGGTCTACCAGCACTGCCTGGTTTGTGCCGGCAATGCGCAGCGGTGTAATCAGATGCACGCCGGCCTGCCCCACATACAACTGCTCTTTTAACAACACCTGCTGCGCGTAATCAAACTCGCCGCTAACGGATGCCGGCTGCATATGCAGCGGCTGCAGGTCGGCCGGCCATTGCGCGCGCGCCAAATCCAATGGCGCGCTCGCCAGCATGCGCTGCTGTTGTGCATTGCGGGCCCGGCGCTGGTCCAGCCGCGCAAGCTGCCAGCTGCCCAGCCCGGCCATCACGCCAACCGCTGCAATCACCAGCAGCGTCACCCACCACCAGCGCCGGCTGAACAGCTGCAGCACCAAGGGTGCCGGTCCCGGCTGCCGGCCGGCTAGGGACGCCATCCCGGTGCCTTTAGCGCTTCCGCTGTGGCCCACTGCGCCTCGGGCAGCGGCTGCTTGCGGGACTCATCACCCAGCATGCGCGAGATAAGTATGAGCGTGGCAATGATGTACATCTCGCTGCCCTGGATCCACATGATGGTACCGCCGAGCTGCTGGTCACCCAGCACGGAAATATTAAACAGGCGCGGCATGGCTGCGTAATGCGCATACAGCGGCGCCGTGGCAAATGCAATTGTGATGCCGGTCAGCATGTTTGCCGGCACCGCACCCAGCAAAAATAATATCTTCTTCCAGCGCGCCATGGGGCGGTGAATGCGCGGGCCGGCTCCGGTAATGTGCCACCAGAAGAGCAGCGACGCCACAAAAAAAGATATGTGCTCCAAGTCATGCACGAGCGAATCGCCTTGCGCCAGGCTGTACGCGTACGGGTCATGCCAGAGCAAAATGGTTCCGGCGTAAATCAGCCAGAGCACTGCCGGTGGCGTTACCGCCAAAAGCGCGCGCCGCACAATCCCCTTGGGCACAAGCAAAACGCCCAGTGCCCGGCGCAAGGCGGGCGGCAATCCCCACATCACAAACGGCAGCGGGTTTGCCAGCAGTAGCAGCGGCGGAACATACATGGTGAGCAGCATGTGCTGCAGCATGTGCAAGAAGAAGAGCTGCTCTCCCAAAACATCCAGCGGCGACATCAGCGCAATTCCAAGCAGGGCAAGCCCGCCGAGATACGCACCGAGGCGCCAGCCATTTGCGGCGCGCGTAATGCGGCCGCGCCCGCGTTGCGGAGCGCGCATGCGCAGCCAGCCGATAAGGTAGAGCGAGCCAAGAATGCCCAGCACAAATATCACATCCGCGCGCGGATCCCACGACCTGAAAAAGGCACTTGCTTCGGCGGACATAATTTCTTTTTATGCACCCCTGCAACAGCGGCGGGGCGGCGGGCCAGCTGGCCCGTCAAGCGCAGCGCAGCAGAGAGACGCTGGCTAGCGAATCGCCTGCCCCATCAGGTACAGCGCGGGGTAGAAAAATACCCAAACCAGATCCACATAGTGCCACCAGATGGCACATGCTTCCACACCCCAATGCTGCTCGGAGGAGTACAGGCCGCGCCGCCCGTTATTCCACACAATCAAAATGAACACAATGCCGCTCACAACGTGCAGCGCATGCATGCCCGTCATGCCAAACAGCACAGCGCCGTAAGCGCCGTCACTCGGGCGGATGTGGCCACCCCACTCAAACACTATCACGCCCGCCAAAAACAACAACCCAAGCACCACCGTCACCAGCAAGCTATTGAGAAATGTCTTGCGGTCGTTTTGCACAAGCGCGGTCTCCGCCCGGTTCATTGTAAAGCTGCTCAGGAGCAGCACAATTGTGACCAGCAGGCCGTTCAGCTGATTTAATTCCGGCCGCGTGTTGCCCCACAGGTAAAAGCGCGTAACCAAGATCCCCATGAACAAAAACGACTCGGAGAGAAAGAAGAGCCAAAGCCCAAGCCGGTTGTTGCGCAGTGCAGCCCGGTATTCGCCATGCACAGCAGTTGAGCCGCTCATTTAGTGCCCGTCCCCGGCCGCAAACACAGTGGCCACATGCATAAAGTAGTGCACAATAATTGCAGCCTTCACAAGCGCAATCACAAACAACCCAAACACGGAGATCCCGACAAGGTTCATCACGTACTCGAAACCAGTCAGCGCGGCCAGCACAATCAGTACGGTGGCACCGCTGCGGTAGGCGGCCACGCGCCGTGCAACAGCCATGCGCTCCTCATCCTGCTCGCGGCGCCAGCGCAGCACTGCCATCGGCTCAGTTGGCACAATTACGCGCTGCGGCACCAAGCGCGGCAGCCGGCCATCCCCCAGCACCAGCTGGCTGCCCAAATGAAACAGCACTGCGAGCCCTACGCCACCACCCACGGTCAATACCAGCACTGCCGCAGTTGCCAACAGATACATTGTTGATGTAGTCATCTAACTAAATCTCCGCCTAATCGCCGGCGCCCGCCAGCTCCATGCGCACATACACAGAACCAGGCAGGCCATAGTCGTAGGGCTCGCCCACCACAGCCAGCGGCGCAGCATAGCTGTGCTCCGGAATCGGCGACGGAATTTGCCACTCCGGCGAGCGCGAGCGCCACGGATTTCTTTCGGCAACTTCGGCGCTGCGCGCGCTCACTATGAAGTTGTACAACGCGATCAAAATCGAGAAGGCAATCACAAAGGCCGCAACGGTGATGCCAATCTGAATATTTTGCACACCGAGCGCCGGGTCATAGTCCGCAATGCGCCGGCGCATGCCGCGCAGTCCCGCCCAAATCTGGCCCAACGACATCACCCAAAAGCCAGCCACCATCAGCCAAAAATGCAGCTTGCCAAGCGCCTCGTTATATTTGCGGCCGGTCACCTTGGGGAACCAGTAATACATCGCAGCGAAAAACGGAAACATAAATCCGCCAAAGAATGTTTGGTGAAAGTGCCCTACCACCCAGTAGGTATCGTGCAAATACAAGTCGGTGGTGATAGTGGCCGCAGGCGGCCCGGTAAGTCCGCCCAGCAAGAACACAGAGATTGCACCCAGCACAAACAACATCGGCGTGGGATAGGTAAGCTTGCCGCCCCACAAGGTGCCCAGCCAGCTGAAGAACTTGACGCCGGTTGGCACCGCGATAATGAGCGTGGCGTACATAAACGGCAGCCGCAAATAATTGGACATGCCGGATGTAAACATGTGGTGCGCCCACACCAGGAAGCCCAGGAAGGCAATGCCAATGCTGGAGAGTGCAATCCACTTGTAGCCAAACAGCGGCTTGCGCGCAAACACCGGCAGCAGCTCGCTGATGATGCCCAGGCCCGGCAGCACAAACACATAGACCGCCGGATGCGAGTAAAACCAGAATAGATGCTGGAACAGCACCGGGTCTCCCGGCGGAGAGTTCAGCGCCTTGGCAGCTTCGTTGAGCACCGGCGTAAAGAAGCCCATGCCCAGCGATCGCTCAACAATCAGCATCAGCATTGCCAGGCCCACCAGCTGCGTAGCCAGCAGCTGCAGAATACTGGTGCCGACGGCAGCCCACACAAAGATTGGCATGCGGAAGAGGTTCATGCTTGGCGGCCGCATTGTAAACACGGTCACCAGTAAATTGAGGCCGCCGACAATCGAAGAAATTCCAATTGTGTAGAACCCCAAAAAGAAAAGCGGGCCGCCTAACGCTGTCCGCAAGCTGTTGGGCGGGTATGCCGTCCAGCCTGTGTCCCAGCCACCCACAAACATGGCCGTGATCAGCAGCAGCGAGGCTGGCACATTGATCCAAAAACCAAATGCATTCAGGCGCGGGAACGCCATGTCCGAGGCGCCGATCATGAGCGGCACCAAATAGTTGATCATGCCGCCCACGCCCAGCAGGATGGCGGCGATCATAATGATGCCATGCGCGCTGATCATTGTGTTGTAGCGGTCAGTGGTGAAGTACTGCATGCCCGGCTGCAACAGTTCCACGCGAAAGAGCCCCGCCAAAAGTCCGCCCACCAGCAGCACGAAGATGCCCCACACTGTGTACTGAACTCCAATCACCTTGTGGCTCAGGTCTACCGCAAAGTAGCGCGTCCACTCCGGCTGGCCCGCGGGCGCCCCGTGGTGCATGGGCGTCGCCAGACCGCCAGCCCACTTGGCCCAGTCCGTAAGTGCACCCACGCCAACCATGAAGCCGACGGTGCCCAGCAAGCCACCAATCACCCACGCCGGCTCAGCCAGCCACAGCGGGCTGTAGCCGAATGCAGCGCGCATTCCGGTTACCAGGCCCATGCCCAGCAGCGTGCCAAGCACCTGCCCCAGCAGACCCCGCACAAAGCCAAGTTTAAAAAAAGTGCGCATGTTCTTGCCGCTCCTATTTAAGCGTCTTGATGTAGGCGATGATGTTGTTGATGTTGTCTGCCGTCAGCAGCTCGCCATAGTTCTGGGGCATCACATTGGCGGGATAACCCGCCACCACCTGCAAATTTGGATTGACAATCGAATTGTAGAGGTACTCCTCATCCGCAATCGCGGTTGTACCGTCCGTATGTGCTTGCGGCGACCCGTACAAGCCCTTCCACGTGGGGCCTACAATCTTGCTGCCATCCAGCGAATGACAGCCCTTGCAGCCTTGATTTATATAGAGCGCCGCGCCGCGTGCCTCGGGCGTGTTCTTGGCGGCCTCTTCGGCCACCTTCTGTGCCACCCACGCGCTATAGGCCTCGCGCGAAACCACTTTCACCGGCGCCATCATGTAGGCGTGGCGCGTCCCGCAAAGTTCGGCGCACACCAGTTTATATTCACCGATGCGGTTGGGAGTAATCCGCAGCACATTTGTGCGGCCCGGTACCGCATCAGACTTTACGCGAAACTCCGGCACCCAAAAGGCGTGGATGACGTCCATCGCCTTTAGGTCAAAGCGGATGGGCTGGCCCACCGGCAGATATAGTTCTTCCGAGCTAAAGCCATCATCGGGGTAGTTGAAGCTCCACACCCACTGGCGCGAGACTGCCTCAATCGCAACCTCATCCGGCTGGGCAGCGGTAACGGAGATTAAAGTGGTGGTGCCGATGTAGCCAAAGAAGACCACAATGATCGACGGCACAACCGTCCAGACTAACTCCAGTGTGCCATTTCCGTGGAAGTGCGTGCCCTCGCCGTCATCGCCTGCGCGCCGCCGAAATACCACTACGGCGTACAACATAATCACGATAACGAGCGAGAAGAGAAACGCAATCAGCTTGAAATGCAGGCCGAACAACCAGTCCACCGTCAGCCCCTGCACACTTGCGTTTTGCGGCAGAAGCTCCAGGCTGTCGATGCCCGCAGATACCAAAAAGGTGGAGATCACCACCAAAACAGTAACAGTCAAAAAATGTTTCACTGCCGAACTCCCAAAATTCGTGGGTTATTGAGCCTTTGTGCCAATTTGAACAAGTATACCGCAGGGCACTAAGCCTGTCCGTTTGGTACAGGCTTGTATCGCACATGCGTTTCCGGATCAGACTACACAGCACAGGGTGGAAGACCAAATACCGCGAGATCTTAGGCGTTGGCGCCTAAATACAGCAGTCAAGATCGATTGAATTGCAGACAATGCGCAGCCAGCAGTTTCGCGCTCAGGCAGCCTGCGGCGCAAACAGCTCCCCCGGTAAAGTGCTAACTTTCCGCCGGCCCGGGAGTGGCCTGGATTCGTCACCAACTCCCCTACCGCGGACAATTAGCCGATTGCGGAGTGGTGAGCCACACCAACGCTTTTTGCTTTGGGCATCGTAGCCAAACCAAACCAGGCCCATGCACAGTCGGCTGCGGAGCAGCCTGAGCCCCAGCCCCGCGCACCCCACCGCCGCTTCGTGGAACTTTAGCCGACACCATACAGTCCCAATTCAGTCAAGCTTGCAGCGAACAACCTGTAGCTCATGGCTGATTAGAAGCGGCCCAAGCCGGCGCACACGCCGGTATGTAACATGAATGCAGCGCAGCCTGAACAGGCTACGCCCAGCCTCAGAGGACCGGATGCGCAACCGCCTCAGGTGCCATGTAAGCAGCAAAGTCCGGATAGGTCCGCAGTACAGCGGAGACAGCGGCTGCCAAACCTACCGGATCAGTATTGATGGGCAGCACACGATGGCGAAAAACCGCCGACCGCAAGTCCTCATCTCGAAAAAGAATTTCCTGCAGCATATTTCCCCAATGCCCGGCCGGCATCAACTCTACTGTTGCCCCGGCGTGCGCCGAAGGCAGCAGCATGTTCGATCCATGCACACCCACCACACAATGGCTGGCTGCATACCGCTCACACCACGCCCGCTCGCGCACAGCATCAGGCTCTGGTCTTCGCAGGTCGGTGATCCACTCGGGCAAGCCACCCGGCTGCGCAACACCAGCAACTGCAAAATCGATTTCCGGACTTTGCTTTCTGAGCGCTTGCGCAAATTTGATCAACCGCCGCTGCTGGTGCTTTCGCCGTGAAATGAATCCGCGCTTGATCAATCGCGTTAGCCGTGTCCAGCGCCCGCCACCGGCCGGCACCGACCACAACCGATCGTCACGCCAGACAAAGGTAACTGTTGGGCGGCGCTGCGCCCACTGCTCAAGCGCAAACGGCACCACGCCGGTAAAGCGCTCGATGTTGTATGTCTGCGGGTGCGGATGCGAAACAGCCACACTCAGCCAGCACTGATCAAACTCTGCAACGCGCCGCCCAATCTCCCGTGCCAGCCAGTCGTTCCACTCCGCACCACGCCCAAGCGGAAGATCAACACTCCAAATTGCAGCCACGCCCGGCGGCACCAGCCATCGCAAAAATTCCGGTATCAGGACAATCAGGTCCAGCTGCGGATGTTGATCCAAATAATATTGGGCATTCAGCAATTTCAAAACGCAGTGGCCATACATGGCATCCAAACAATTTAAGAGCAGCGCCTGCTTAACCAGCCGTGTTTCTGTGACGGCAATTTCGAGCCTGCTTTCAGTTCGCTGGAGGTATGAGCTCTGCAGCCAGTTTGCATACCATGCCGCCCGCGCGGCGCCATGAATAGTTGCGCCGGCCTTCTCCAGCAACATGGGAGTGTAGAGCCCCTGCCCGGCTCCCAAGTCACCAAAGAATTCGAGCGCGCAGCTTTTGCAGGTCAGATCCACAAGCGTTCGCATGCCCGGGATGTACCAGCCAACCACATGCAACTGAATCTTGCAATACGGGCAGCTATGGGTGGAGTCCGGACTAGGGTGGAGTCGTATCATTGAAACACAACGAAACCAATAAAAGTATCCAGCTCACACAAAGAGTATCTATCGCTGGCGGCATCCAAAACTGTAGCTCCAATAATTGGGCGGTTATTGCAAAGCGGTGGCTTCCAGACTAACACACTGTCACGGCTGGCAGGGTACTTCAACGCTTGTTGAGCCCGGTTCTTTCAGGCAAAACTGGGCAAGCCGCAGCGCGCATCGATCACTAGGCACTGCGGCAAGATTGCACTACGCAAGATAACTATGCAAACTGACCGAACCCCAGCCATCGAATTGTGCGCTCAAACTTTTGAGGGTCACCGGCTGCAGCAGGCCTTCAGCGCGTGCAGAAGTGTTGCCCCATTTGGCAAGCACCGCACACGCCGGATGATGCGCCAGTAGGTACTGTGCGTACAACTCATATTCGACACAAACACTGGAAGTTTCGCTGCGGTCCGCGCCAGAAATAACCAGCGCAGCCAGCGCTTCGGTATCCGTGCATTTGGCGTATGACAGGGCGCCCCGAATTATGGCGGGCTGCATCAGCATGAAGTGCGCAACGAAAGTGGTTGCGGGCTCAACCGCGCTCATGCCGATTGAGTTTAAGAAGCGATAGTAAGGGCGATGAATAACGGGGGTTGGTGTGAGCAGCTGCTGCCCGCTGGCCGCCAGCAGCAAGCGCGGATGCAGAAGCACCGTGTCCGCGTCCACAACCAGCACGCCCGGCGCTGCGCTGCGCGCCACAAAATTGGTGGTGAGCAGCTGCTGCAAAACCCAGCCAGCGCGCAATCCAAAACGGGCGCGCAGGCGGCTGCGCACTGCCGCCGAGAGCTGATCTTCTTCGTTCAACACAGTAAGCGCGGTCCCGTTCGCTGCTGCCGTTGCAATTCTGCTGCACTCATCAACTCCGGCCGCCGTTGTAACCACAACAATTTCCGAGATCGGATTTCCAGAATTCGCAAGCGCCCCCGCCAAGCACAGCGGCAGCGCGCCAAAATCCTTTTCCGCCACAACCACAAGTAGCTGCACCGCCGGTGGCGCTGCACACCGGAGCGGATCCACCGGAAGCTCTACCGCCGCTTGCTGCCGCCGGTAATCAGGGAACCGCTTTTTGAGCGCCGGCCATTCGAACATGAATTTTGTCAGGCGCAGTACAAGCGGCGGCAGCCCCGAATTTAACATGCGGTACCGGAATCTATATTCGTCAAATCTCGAGCGCCAGCGCATCATATTGCGGCGCTTGCCTTCAAGCTTGACCACGCAATCGCAAATTCCCGCGCGCTGTACCGTAAGACGCCGTGGCTCGGCTGCGGCTGCCAAAACACATGCAAAGAAAGCGCGCAAAAGCGATGGATATGTTGCCCGGTTGAATAATCATTTGTCGCGCAAAGTTTCGGCTTTGCCATCACACAGGCAACCGCCGATTCAAGCGGGATGCAGTTTCCATGCTCACACCGAAAGCATCAAACATAAGTCAAACAAACCAACCCGCTCCACGCTGCACTTTTCTGAGAGCGGCGCTGCATTCTGTTTTGCTTTTCTAGCACTCCCCATGGCTCAACGTTGGTTGTCGGCTGCAGTTTTCCGGACTGATTGCATCAGGTCACAATACGCCTGCGCGTGGGATACATCTGAGTATTCTGCCTCCACACAAGTCCGGCAAGTCGCGCGGAAATCGCTGCCATTTGCAAGATCTGCTGCTGCTAGATCAATGGTCTGCGCCAAAGCTGCACTGGATACAGCGTCCGCCAGCCAACCGGTTTTACCCGGCCGCACAAGCTCCGGCACACCTCCAATTGGGAACGCAATCACGGGCGTACCGCAAGCCATCGCCTCCAACACTACCAGCGGGGAATTGTCATTGATTGCAGGATGCACAAGCGCATCCACAGCGTTGTAAACCAGCACGCGGCGCGCTTCATCTGCAATAAATCCGAGCGGCACCACTTCGATGGAAGAATCTTCAACAGAAAATTCGCCATGGCCCTGGATCATCAGCGTCAACGGCCGGTGCCGGACATGGCGCAGCGCTTCCGCCAGGAGTGCCACGCCTTTATGGCGGTTATCAAGGCGCTGCGCAGCCACCAGCAACGCGATGCCTTGCGGGTTGAGTCCCAACTGCTGGCGTGCTTCAGCACGCTGCATCAACCGATACACATCCAGCGGCACTCCATTCGGGATGGCTTCCACCCGATGATTGCGCCACAATCCTTGCTTGGCGGCGGCCGCCAGCCAGTGCGAGTCGGTTACTGCCACCATCGCCGGGGCATCCGCCAACACAGCCTTACGCTGCCGCCATGCAGCAGCAATCAGCGCCGGCTTGAGCGCCGGATACTCAGCCGGCGTCGGGCACGCGGCATCGCATCCAACTTCGTATTTGCGGCAGGCATCACTATAGGCGCAGCGCCCTGTAAAGCTCCACATGTCATGCAAACTCCAGATGACCGGAGCGTATTCAGCACAAACACGCGCCAACGCCATCGGCCAGTTTGCCGAATGCAGGTTATGAATGTTGATAAAGTCCGGCGCCAGCGAAGAGAGCGCCCGCCGCAGCCTGAATGTGACCGATGCATCCAGCCAAAAGTTTGCGCCGGCCCGCCGCGCAACTTTGTCCGGCAGTGTGTCCGACAGGCACAATGTGTTCCACGCATGCGGCTGCCCATCCGCAGATTGAACAATCCGGGTAACCTGCTGCCCGGCACGCACAAGCCCCGCAGCAAGCCGGCTCGCAGCAACTGCAGCACCGCCACGCGTCTCAAAGTCCGAAAGCATGGCAATCTTCATGCGTGCACCTGCAGCGGGCTAGCCCACAAAAGCTGCCAGCCAAGCCAGCAGCCGGCGGCGATAGATTGCAAGCTTGTGGCGCGCCCGAACGTGCAGGGGCGGCTTGCGCTCGCGCCGGGTGCGCAATTGCGCCGTCAACGCAGCGTAAGCAGCTTCGTCCAGCGCAACCGTTTCCGGCCAGCGGATTGGCTCGCCAAATACAGGCTCCGCAATCGACGCCCGCGGCACTTGCGGAAAACTCGGGTCGTTCGTCGAAAACGTGCCGCTGCCGTCCATCCCGGCATTCCAGACCAGCGAGCGCTTGGGATGCGCAACCAGGCCGTTGTGCCGAAACACAGCGTAGTACCACATCACATCATAGATTTGCCGCGGTTTCTGCAGCTCAGCGCGCAGGCTCTTTGTGTAGTTGACGCCGCCGCGCAGGTTGAAGCGCCGCGCAGCTTGCGCATCCGCCAGCAAGTCCGCGATGCCCGCCGCTTCCCATTCAAACTTCTGCCAGGCGCGCTCCCAGGTTGCCCACCCCCATGCAGTTGTGTATGGAAACAGGAACGCATCTTGCCCGGGCGGCAACTCCACCGGAAACATGTAGGCTGATATTTGGTACACGGCAGGCTCGTGTTCGTATCGGTCCAGTCCATCGAGCAGGTAGCTCACATAGCCCGGGTTCATCACAAAGTCATCTTCGACGATGATCACCCGGCCGTACGCACGGCACAGCTCCGTTACATGCTTGACGATCGACGGCGAACAACCCATGTTTTCGGGATGCTCAACTAAAGTTGCATTGAAGTCTGCAGCCCGCGCGCGCACAATGCGCTGCGCTGCTTCCCAGCCCGCCCGGTGCGCTTCAACCCGCAAACCATCGCTGAAGATATGCAAGTCGCATTCATCAAGCCGCGTACACAGCGCCAGCGTATTCAGCGCCCTCTCCACATGCTGCGGGCGGTTGTACGAAAAAAGCGCGATCGGTGTCTTGCGTTGGTTCATCGGGTGCGCGGCATTGTGCCGGCCTCGGCTTGCCCAAGCCGGATGTTAGTGTACTTTACGGAGGCAAACCCTTGGACAGTTGGCGGCTGGGGAACGGGTTTATCCAATGCGAAAGTGCGGCGCCATCACCACAGCGCGTTCGATGCTGCGCCAAACCAAATCAGCGCCGCAATGTGGCCGGGCCTTAATACCGGACCCAAACCGAGCGCCTAACATCAAAAATAACTGGCGGCAGCGAGCCGGACACTTTTGATGGCGATGCATGCAAACCAATTCGCGGCGTTCAAGCGCCACAGCCCGTGGGCGGTTACGTCGCTTGCGGCGCAACCCCAGCCTGTTCGAGCTGCGCCTTCAGCCACTTTTTGCTGGCGGGCAAGCTATAACAACGCACGCCTGTTGCAGCGTGGATGGCATTGATGATTGCCGGCGCAGTGGGTATTGATGCCAGCTCGCCCACACCCTTGGCGCCATACGGGCCATCCTTGGTTTCAGCCTCCACAAAAAATGAAATCACTTCCGGCGTCTGGTCGATGGTTGGCAGGCGGCATTTATACAACGTGTCAGTCTGCACCACGCCTTCCTTCAGCTCAAAGTTTTCCTGCAACGCCATGCCAAGTCCCATCGAAAGGCTGCCTTCCACCTGCCCCTGCAGCGCCAGCGGATTAATGACGCGCCCCACATCGTTCGCGGCAATAATTTTCAACACCTTCGTCTCGCCAGACTTCACGTTGACTTCCACCAGCACCGCCTGCGCTGCAAAACCAAAAGCAAAGTGATGGTACAGCGGCACCAACGGTGCCACATACTGATAGCTCACTTTGGGCACGCGGCCCTCGCGCCGCGCCGCCTTCACCACATCCGCCAGCAAAACACTGTTACCGTTGTGGCTGATTGTGCCATTGCGAAAAATTAATGACTGCGGCGGCGCATCCAGCATTTCGGCAGCCGTCAGGCTGAGCAGCTTGCGAACTTCAAGGCTGGCATGGCGGGCGGCGTTGCCGGTTACATAGGTTTGGCGCGAGGCCGTCGTGGCGCCGCAGTCCAGCGTCAGGTCCGTGTCTGAAACCAGCACGTCAACCTGCTCATACGGTACGCCCAGCTCCTCCGTCACAATTTGCGCCAGCACACCCACCAGTCCCTGCCCGATCTCAGCCGCACCGGCGCGCACTGCCGCCCGGCCGTTGGCATACACCTCCACCTCCGCACCGGCAGCATCGTACGCACCGCTGCCAAAGCCGGTGTTCTTGTAAGCACATGCCAGGCCCCACGCGCGGCGCTTGTCTCCCTCCACAGCCACAAATGGATGCCGCTCCATCTCGGCGGCCACCAGCTCCAGGCAATCCGGCAGGCCGCAGCTCTCCGTGAGAGTGTGGCCCGCAAGCGTCTGCTTGCCCACCGCCAGAATATTTTTGCGGCGCATCTCCAGCGGCGATATGCCAAGCTCTGCAGCCAGCACATTCATCTGGCTCTCCATTGCAAAGCCGCTCTGCGTGACGCCAAAGCCGCGGAACGCACCGCACGGCACGTTGTTGGTGTACATCGCGTAGGTATCCACGCGCACGTTGGGCACTTCGTTGGGGCCGGCGGCATGCGTGGTGGCGCGCAACATCACGTGATTGCTCAAGCTGGCGTACGCACCGCCATCGCCATAGATCTCGGCTGTGTGCGCCACAAGTGTGCCATCCTTCTTTGCGCCGGTCTTAAGCTTGATGATGGTCGCGTGCCGCTTGGGATGAACCCGCAATGACTCGGCGCGGCTCAGCACCATCTTCACCGGGCGCTTGGTAAGCCACGCTGCCAGCGCCACATGCACCTGCACAGACACATCTTCCTTGCCGCCAAACCCGCCGCCAATCAGGCAGTTGATCACGCGGACGCGCTCTTCCGGCACGTTGAGCGAAGCCGCAATCTGTTCACGGTCGCCAAATGGAATTTGGCCGCCGCAGTACACGGTCAGCCGGCCGTTTGCCTCAGGCATCGCCAGCGCAGCCTCCGGCTCAATGAACGCGTGCTCCACAAACTGCGTGCGGTATTCGCGCTCCACAATCACATCCGACTCAGCAAAGCCCTTGTCCACATCGCCGTTCTCAAGGTGATACTTCGCCTTGAAGTTTCCGGTGGGGTGATGCGCGTGCAGCAGCACTGCGTCCGGCTGCGCGGCCTCCTTTGGCCCGCTGATTACCGGCAGCAGCGTGTAGTCCACATCAATCAGCTCCAGTGCGCGCGCTGCAATGTCTTCCGACTCCGCCACCACCAGCGCGACGGCATCGCCCACATAGCGCACCTTGTCGTAACACAGCACCGGCCAGTCAATCTCGTGCACGCCGCAGTCTTTGCGGCCGGGAATATCCGCAGCCGTAAGCACGGCCACCACGCCGGGCAGCACTTTGGCGCGGCTCACATCCACATGGTTCAGCAGCGCGTGCGGATGCGCACTGCGCAGCGCACGCGCATACAGCATGCCTTCCACATACAAGTCATCCGCATAGATGCCCGCACCGGTTACCTTTGCAATGGCATCCGGGCGCGGCAGCGGACGGCTGATGGCATTGAGCGGCTGCTTTACGGCGGGCAGCGCGGCCACAGGCTGCCCGGCTGCCTGCTGAATGGCGCGCAAAATTGCGTTGTGGCCCGTGCAGCGGCAGATGTTGAACTTGTGCCCGTCATAAATTTGCGCGAGCGTGGGATCCGGATGCTTGTCCAGCAGGGCTTTGGTGGCCATGATGAATCCCGGCGTGCAGAAGCCGCATTGGGTTGCGCCCTGATCAATGTACGCCTGCTGAATTGGGTGAAGCGCGCCGTTGGCCAGCCCTTCAATAGTTGTGATGTGTGCGTTGTCTGAGCGCTTCATTGGCACCAGGCATGCGCGCACCGGCTCGCCGTCTTTGATCACCATGCAGCTGCCACAATGGCCAGTGCTGCAGCCGTCCTTGGTGCCCGTCAGGCGCAGCTGGTCGCGCAATACGTCCATCAAAAGCGTTTTGGGCGTTGCCAATACTTGGCGCGCCGTGCCGTTGACGACTAAGTTATAAGTCTCACTATCTGACATAGCAGTTTCCTCCAGCATCAATATTCAATTGATCGAAAAAACAACTTGTCTACAGTGCTTTTCGTTGAGCGGGGATGCTCAACGCCGCCGCGGTTTTCACGCGCCGACTGATGACCGGACGCGGAACTGTACCACACACCTGCAACTTTTTATGGCCCTGTTTCCGGTTTGCTTTCATCCAACAGAAGGCCAAGCTTCTGAGTGGCGCACAAGCTGCGCCTTACACTGGGTACGCCCACGAATCACTTTGCCTGCGGATGCGCCCATCATTGCGCCGACTGCAGCGTGGAGAATTACTGCATTTACTCCAGCCGCACCAAATCGCCACCAGCCGCGGCGGATGCTTCAGCTGCCTCCAATACTCTGATAACTGCCCGCACCGATTCTGGCGTAACAGCAAGCTCGTCGCCCAGCAGCAAGTGGTCGGCGATGTTGCGGTGAAACGCGAAGGGCTCTTGCGGCTGCGGCGGCAGCTTCGTCTCGGTAACACCGTAGCCGCTTTCGTAGCGCGCAAGCAGCAGCGTGGCGGGTGCTTCGGCAAAATGCGGCTGCCTGGCCTCGTAGCCAGTGGCAGAATCCAGCCGCTCAAACAAAAGCGGCCGGTAGTGGCCGGCCAATGTGCCGGCCGTCCCCTGAATATAAAACTTGGGCTTGGGCACCGCGGCCACATCTGAAGCAATGAACTCGGCTTCGCGCCCGTCGCTCCACAGCATGCGCACACGAATCTGGTCCGCGTTGGTCACATCGCGCCACACGCGCTTGTGCGCCACTGCGCTCACCGCCTGCGGCAGGCCCGGCAGCAGCTGCAAAGTCCAGTCTATGTAATGAGAGCCCCAATCAAAAGCCGCGCCACCGGAAACTTGCGCGTCCGAATGCCAGTAGCGGCACGGGTGCTCAAAGCTGCCCACAAATGTCTCCACATTAAAAATGTCGCCCAGCATGCCGGCCTGCACCGCGCGCTGCACAGCCAAATAATCGGGGTCCCAGCGCCGGTTCTGGTTGATGGTGAGCATCACGCCGTTGGCGCGCGCCGCGGCAATCAGGCGGTCGGCCTCTGTGGTGGTTAAGCACAGCGGCTTCTCGCACGCCACATGCTTGCCGGCCTCCAGCATTTGCAGGGCCAGCGCGGCATGGCTCACAGGCGGCGTGGCAATCAGCACCAGCTCGATGGCAGGATCGCGCGCCAGGTCTGCGGCATTGATGTGGCCGGCGATACCCGGAAAATCCGCGCAGGCGGCCGCCCGCCGGCTGTCCGCAAGATCGCACACGGCCGCCAGCTGCAGCCCGGCAGTGCGGGCAATGCCGCTGCCATGAACAAAGCCCATGCCGCCGGCTGGCCCGTAGCCCACAATTGCCACGTTGATTGTGCGTTCGGCGGCAGCGCCATGCAACGGCCGCAAAGCCCGGCGCAGGATGGCGCCCAGCGCCGGCACCAGCAGCGCCTGTGAAGTGCTGCCTAGCGCGCTGGTCACAATCCGGCCGGTGCCCATGCGCCGCTCCACGGCAGCCGGTTCGTCCTTCAGTGCCCAGTTCACATGCAGCAACACGCTCAGGTCAGTGCGCAGCAGCTGCAGCGCAGCCAGGCTGTCCACCACCGCAAACTCAGCGTCAATGCGCCGCAGCAGTTCATGGTTGCCGCGGCTGCATTTGGCAAACAGCTCGCACTGCGGCCGCGCCGTCTCAGCTGTTACCCCCAGCAGCGCAGCCAGCGGATCAGCCGCCAAGGCCGGGGCAGCACCAATCGCCAGCAGCCGGCCGCCGCCTTCTGCAAATGCCTGCAGCTGCGCAACGGCTTCTTTCAGAACAGGCTGCGCGCCATCCAGCACCACCGCACTGTAGCTGCGCAGGTCGCCCCACGCATCTGTGCCGGTGCGCACTTGCACGCTTTCATCGAGGCGCAGCGCAGTGCGCAGCGCTTGCACGCGCGCCCGGTCCGCATGGGCCATGGCCAGCAGAATTGGTTTGTTGTTAGTGCTCAATGTCTGCAGCTATGCGGCAAAGAAGCCGGAGGCAAGCGCCTGCAACACCAGCGCAGCCGTTTCGTGCGGGCGCTGCACGTGAATATCATGATCAGTATCGGCAAACCAGTGCACTTGGCAGCTGCGCAGCAGTGCGCTCGCTGCCGCAACCTCGGCGCGCTTTTGCACCAGCCGCTCCCGGGACACTTCTTCGGCTGCCAGCAGCAACACCGGCGCTGTAACCTGCGGGTAAATTTTACCCACGCGCTGCTCCCACAGCGCGCGCAGGATCAGCATGTGGCGTTCGAGCGTAAGCCACGGGCGGATGGTGCCATCTGCCAGTGTCTCAAAATTGGCGAGCTGGTGCTGCACACCCGCAGCGCTCCAGTTTGCATGCCCCAGTTGCATGCGCGCCTGCATGGCCGCACGCGGAATGCCAGCCAGCGCGGGCGGCGTAAGCTGCAAAGATATGCTCTCCCAAGTGGCGCCGGGTTTGGCTTGCAGGTCAATGAAGCCGCCATCCACCAGCACAATGCCGCTTACTGCAGCGGGATGGCGCGCTGCAAAATCGAGCACCACATTTCCGCCCCAAGACTGGCCGGCCACAATCGGCCGGTCAAGGCCAAGCTGCTGAATGAGTGCATGCAGGTCGCCCGTCACATCATCAAAGCCGTAGCCGCCTTCCGGTTTTGAGCTGCGCCCGTGGCCGCGCTGGTCCACGCTTACAACTGCATGCCCGGCGGCACTCAGCGCGCACGCCGTGGCCTCCCACGTCATACAGTTTGAGGCGAGGCCGTGCACAAGCACCACAGTGCGCAGCGCACCCGGCCACTGGCGGATGTGCAGCTGCTGGTTGCGCACCGCCAGCATGGCGTCGACGCCGGGGGTTAGTGTGGCTGCCAAGCGGGGCCCACTGCGCTGTCCTGCACTTCATAACCCAGCTGCACCAGCGCATCCCGCAGCTTGTCTGCCAGCTCCCATTGTTTGGCGGCGCGCAAATCTGAGCGCAAGCACTGCAGCAGGTCCAGCAGCGCGGTGGCGTTGGCCGCCGGGGCCGCGGAGCGCAGCGCACCCTCCAAGCGGGCCAGCAGCTCCACCCGAGCGGCAGCATCCAGCCCGCTGAGCTGCTCAATGTAGGCATGCACCCCGTTCATTGCACTTTCGGCCGGAGCGGGTTCGCCATATTCATAGCCATAAATCCGCGGCGCGCCAGCTTGCACCGGCACCACAGCGCGCAGCACAGAATGCAGGGCATCAAACGGCACAACGCTGCCGGCGGCATGCACACGCTCGGCACCATCTGCCAGCACCGTCAACACGCCCTGTCCGCTGACGGTTGCGGTGCGCTGCTGCGGGTCAAAGCACACCGCGGTGTAGGCGTCAATGCCCAGGATTGCCACGTCTGCGGGGAGCAATGCTTGCAGCTGCTCAAAGCGCGCGGCGCCCATGTAGCAAAAGCGGGAGTCATAATTTGCACCGCCGGAGTTGTCGTTGTAGTGCGGCACCACCGCCACGTTAAGGCCAAGCAAGCCCAGCAGGTGCAGGCCGTCCGCCCAATACGGATCACTGCCGGCTTTGAAGACTTCATAAACCGGCAGTGCGCAACGCCCCAGTGTGATGGTGGCAGCGCTGGCAAACAGCAAATGCGCACCGCTAAGGTAGGCCTCCACAATCGCATCCCAAACGGGCGAGCCCTGCCATTGGCTGAGTGCATACGTAGGGCTGCCGGGGCCGGCAAAAATGAAGTTGGCTGCGCGCACAGCCGCCACAGCGCGCGCGGTCTCCGCTGCGGTCGCGCGCCCCGCATGGCGGTAGCTTGCCACGTCTAATTTCGTTTGCAGCCGCAGGTTGTAATAATCCACCGCCTTGGCGGTAATGGCATCCACATTGCTTTCAAAGCCAGCCGTGGTGTCCAAGTACAGCGGCCGGGGCGTGCCGCGCAGTTGGTCCAGTGCCGCCCGATGCACACTGCTCATGGCAGGCATCAACTCACCGGCACCCACCAGCGTCAGCATTCCGGGAGTGGCGCCAGCTGGAACGCGCATGGGCCGTTGCAAGTTGTCGGATGCGTTCAAGAGGTTCGATGCTCCAGCAAATAGCGCTGCTGAAACCTGCGGTTGTAGATTATATGGGAGTAAGGAGAGAACGCACACCGCGCGCCAATGCCATGCAGTTATGGTATTCCGGCTAGATATACGGGCGCAGCGTGTGAACTCTGGCCCAGCCCCAAGCTCAGAGCCGGTTGACAGCGCTGACCGCCGGGCGCAGCGCAATGGCTTCCTACAACCGGCCGGCACACGCTGGCGCGGGTAACTCACCGCCAGCGGCGGCGCGCCCGCCTTTACATGTTAGTGGGCGGCTCCACCGCGCCCGGCGCTGCCAGTTTGCAGCTAGGACAGCTCCGCTGCTGTTGCACCCACGCGCGCTTTACTACGCGTGCCCGCCGGCGCATTACTGGCCGCAGCTCCATTGGCACTTTTGCGCGCCGCGGCTGGCTTGCTGCCGCGCTCTGCGCCCGCTTTGGCAACCTCCAAGTATTCCTCGAAGCCCATCACGCGGTCGATGACCGAGTCAGTGGTGATCTCCACAATGCGGTTGGCAACCGTGGAAACAAATTCATGGTCATGCGACGCAAACAGCACCACTTCCGGAAAGGCAATCAGGCCATCATTCAGGGATGTGATCGACTCCAAATCCAGATGGTTGGTGGGTTCGTCCAGTATCAGCGCATTAGCGCCGGTCAACATCATGCGCGAGAGCATGCAGCGCACGCGTTCGCCACCCGAGAGCACGCTGGTCATCTTCAGCGCCTCTTCACCAGAGAAGAGCATGCGGCCCAAAAAGCCACGCGCATACGTTTCACCTTCGGCAGGCGGCGCAAACTGGCCGAGCCACTCAATCAGATTCATGTCCTGCTGAAAGTAGCTGCTGTTCTCTTTCGGAAAGTAGGTGTTGGTCATGGTGATGCCCCAGCGGAAGCTGCCGGAGTCCGGCTCCAGCTCACCGGCAAGAATTTGAAAGAGCAGAGTGCGCGCCTGCGTGTTGCTGCCCACAAACGCAATCTTGTCGCCCTTGCGCACAACCAGGCTGAGATTGTCCAGCACTTGCACGCCGTCAACCGCCTTCGAGAGCCCCTCGATCTCAAGGATGATGTCTCCACAGGGGCGGTCCGGCTTGAACATGACATGCGGGTACTTGCGGGTGGACACTGGCATGTCCTCAATGGTTAACTTCTCCAGCAGCTTTTTGCGGGATGTGGCCTGCTTGGCCTTCGACGCATTGGAGCTGAAGCGCCGGATGAAGTCCTTCAGCTCGGCCGCCTTGTCCGCCACTTTGCGGTTCTCATTTTCTTTTTGCTGCAAGTTCAGCTGCGAGGCCTGATACCAGAAATCATAATTGCCGACATAAACCTGAATTCTGCCAAAATCAATGTCGGCCGTGTGCGTGCACACCTGATTCAAAAAATGGCGGTCATGCGAAACAACAATGACAGTGTTGGCAAAGCGCGAAAGAAAATCCTCCAGCCAGGCAATTGTTTTAAAGTCCAAATTGTTGGTGGGCTCGTCCAGCAGCAGCACATCCGGGTTGCCAAACAGCGCCTGCGCCAGCAGTACGCGCACCTTGTCGCCCGCATCCAGCTCGCGCATTTTCTTGCCGCGCAGCTCTTCCACAATGCCAATGCCGTTCAGCAGCACAGCCGCCTCGGCTTCGGCATCGTAGCCGTTCATCTCCGCAAACTCCGCCTCCAGCTCGGCAGAGCGGATGCCATCCGCCTCATCAAAATCGACCTTGGAAAAAATTGCCTCGCGCGCATGCATGATGTCAGAGAGGCGTTTGTGGCCCATGATGACGGTGTTCACAACGGTCTCTTCATCAAATGCATACTGGTCTTGTTTGAGCACGGCAATGCGTTCGCGCGCCCCGACGCTAATCTCACCTTTGTTGGCCTGGATCTCACCCGCAAGAATTTTAAGAAAGGTGGACTTGCCGGCACCATTGGCGCCGATCAGGCCATAGCAATTGCCCGGCGTAAATTTAATATTGACGTCCTTAAAAAGCACCCTTTTGCCGTACGAAAGGGTCACATTTGATGCAGAAATCATCTCTACTTGACTCCATTGAGAAAAAATAAACCACAGGGATTGGCCCCTGTGGTTTTGGAATACCCTAAGTTTATAGCAAAGTTGCCAGATAGGCAACTATCAATCAATAAATTGCCAGTCAGTCAAACAACAGTGGTGGGAGCCCCCCAACCGGGTATGCCAAAAAAAATACAATAACCCGCAAAGTTTAATGGCACTAACCCACATCACCAAACATCGGCACTAGCTGACTAGTTCGAAGCCTATGCCCGATTGGGGTATCACACAGTGCAAAAGAGCGCAGCCGGCATGCGCCAGCCGCGCATCACTGCCACTGCTCCGCGCTTTTTCAGATGATGCCTAAAACTCAGCATGCTAGGCGCTCAATCCAATAATCCACAACGCTATCTTGCTTGCATTTTTCCCTCAACACCTTAAAGCCCGCAAGCGCCTTGCCCGCACCACCATTTGCGCTGGAGCGCACAAGGCTTTCGAACTCCGCTCTCGAATCAATTTTGAAGGCAGCCGTATCGTCATCGTCCGCGGCAAAGACCTCAAATATATTAAGCTCTTCCGATTTTCCCTTGACGCGCACACAATCCACCAGCCTGCACATCTCGTGCATTTCGCGCGGCAGCGTTGCATACACTTTTTCCGAAATCAAAATCTTGGCGCCATATGTCTTGGTTAATGCTTCCAATCGCGACGCAACATTGACCGTGTCGCTGATCACGGTAGTATCCATCCGGTCAGCTTGCCCAATAGTGCCCAAAACCAGGTTTCCAAAATGTATCCCAACACCCATCCCAATCTCATTGCGACCGGACTTGGCATGCTTCCGGTTCCATTCAGCCAGCCCCTTGTTCATGTCTACTGCAGCTTTCACAGCACTCTCTGCCTTGGTATTAAATAGAGCCATCACAGCGTCGCCAATGTATTTGTCAATGAAACCACCATTGTTACCGATTGCCGGAATAAGTATCTCTAAATAACCATTCAGCAACTTAAAAGTCTCATCGGCCGTAAGTTTTTCAGAGATGCTTGTAAAATTCCGCATATCCGCAAACAGGACAGACATTTCGAGCGAACTGCTGTTTCCGATAACCACTTCGGTAATCTTCTGCTTGCGCAGCAAGGTGAGAAACTGCTTGGGAACAAAACGCTCGTATGCCACAGTGGTGCTGGTAATCTCAGATATCTTGTCCTTGATGCTGCCCACCATCGCCTTCAGCCCATCAGTCAGCTTTTCCACCTCCAAGGTACCCTTGGATTCAGGGATCCGATGACCGAGATCTCCGGCAGCAATTACATCAAGCGCCAATGTAAGTTGCGCAATTGGCTTAGAAACGCGCCAAGCCAAGAGCAATGCCACTAATGTGCCGATGCCGATAAAACTCACAGTAATGATAATTTGATTTCTCGCCAGATCGGCAAGCTTATCGCTAAGCTGCTTGGTGCTAAAAACCAACTCGATTGCCTTATCCCCGTGTGACGCAGAAAATTCGTCATCGTCCACGTCAGCAAATAGATAGACGTGCCTTTCCTGCTGCTCCGGAACCAAATAATCAATTTTGACGCCAGTGGTATAAACACTCTTTACATCAGAAATTTGCCTGTCAGTAGCTACAAAATCGGGCAGGTTATAGATCTCCCCATCGGAGTTAAAAATCTGGACGGACCTTAGATCAGGGTTGAAATCCAGAAACCCCTTCGATACTAAAGAGAGGTCAAGCTCCTTGAGCATTTGCTCAAATTTTGCGGATTTCAGGCCGACCTCTAAAATGTATTTCTTATCCGGGGTGCCTAAGTACGCATATTTTCTTACTTGCCCCGTGAGCGTTTCATTTGCCACCCGATCGCCTTGATAGCGGCTGGCTTTTCGAATTTCCTGTAGTTTGTTATTAAAGTCGCCGAATTTGGAGAAATCCAAACCCTTGTCTTTTGCAAAAGTTGTGGCCACGACAATGCCAGCATCGTCGATTATGTACAAATCCCAGTCATCACCCAGTTCAGACTTAATACTTTCCAAATCCATATCTTCAATTTTGCCGCCGGCGTTTTCATAAGCTGCGCTGAACGGTTTGAAAGCATTGATTGCATCTGCTTCCAAGGCTTGCGACAAAATCTTATAGCTAATTTCTACAAGTTTGTATGCACCAACAATATTTTCACCGGTCTGACCAACCATGAAGTTGAAATTTTGCTCAAGCTCACTCTTGGTAGTTCTGTAATCCGTCCACGACAGGAGGGATAAACCTGGCACCAGCGTAAGTAAAAAAGCAAATAGTACTATCTTGTTTAGTGCGAACTTCATAATTTATTCATCCTTTGGAAACTATATTTTGTGACTGACCTTTGGAAATGAAAAGGGCGAGATCACTCTCGCCCTTGGTACAAGTAGGCGGCGGGCGCCTACAGCTAAGCTGGTTCAGACTTGGTCTTTGCAATCCAGAAGATCATGAGGCCGTATCCGGCTTTGGCCAAAACATCCGCCAACGAATAGCCCACTTGCAGAATGACCACCGCGCTGCCCGCCGCAACGCCCAGCATTGGCAGCATATATGTGATGGGGTAGAAGCCCCAAGTGGCGAGCAGTAGCAGGCGTGTATTGCGCATCAAAACCTGCACGCGCTCACTCTCCTTTGCCATTGCCTCGCCAATTTCGCCCCACAGCACCCATAAAATGTAAACAAAAGGAACCGTGGACACTGCGCCCCAGATGGCGCGCGTACCAGTGTCGCCAGAAACCTCGCCGACGTAACCGGTAGCAATCATCAGCACCGCCGCAATGATCAGCCGGAAACTCAAGCCTTCGGCCTTTTCCCGCGCAATTGCCAGCAGCGCCACATATTCCGCCAGCAATAGCGGCACAGTCAACAACCAGTCGATATACCGATACGCATCATTGAACGGCTCGCCAGTGGGGGCGAACATACCGCCTTGAATGGCAAACGCACCCTTCCAACTCTCAAAAATGCGCAGGTAGTGATAGCCAGCAATGAAGCACACCAGCGCAGACATCGTAATTGCGTGCCGATATTTCGGGCTTACATCCGGGCGGGACAGCACAAAGAAAACAAATGCGCCTCCCATAGCTGCAATCGCAAACGAGATCGAGTTATAAACAAGCTGGAATTGGACAGAACTTAAAGTGGGCATTGATAGACTCCTGAATTAATTGATACGCAAACCTTAGCGAAACGTTGAAGACTTTACCATCTATACCGTTGACCGCGAAGCCTGTACAAGGTTGCGCGTGGAGACTGTTGCTGCAAATACGCTGGAATCTAGGACCGTTGCGCAGACGCAAGTGCAATACCGATTGCCGAACTGCGAGTTTTGTGAATTGCCAGCTACTGCCACAAACAGGCTATTGGAGAACCATTATGGCGCCGGCAGCAATTTATTAAGTTTGGGCATTTGTGCTGGCAGCCTACTTACCAGACGCGGTTGCGGGTTAGATCGTGCAGCAGCGCTGCCGCTGCATTGCGGCCGGCTGCACCCATGATCCCGCCACCGGGATGTGTGCTCGCGCCGGTGAGGTACAGCCCCGGCACAGGTCCGCGATATTTGCTGAAGCCCGCAGCGGGGCGCAGCGCAAACATCTGGTCAACAGACATTTCCAAGTGCATCACATTGCCGCGGTGCAGGCCAAGCTCGCGCTCCAAATAGAGCGGCGTCTCAATCAGCCAGCCGCTGATTTTGTCACGCGTCATGTTGGGCGCGTAGCGCTGCAACACGGCCAGGATGCGTTCGGCTTCACGCTCTGCAATCACATCCCAGTGTTCGCCATTGGCAAGCTCATAGGGAAAGTATTGGCCCCACAAAAACAAAACATGCTTGCCGGCCGGCGCCAGTGTGGGATCCGCCGCAGACCATGTCATAGCAATCACTGCTGGCTCCGCGGAAGGCCGGCCCGCCAGAAAATCGCCGTAGGACCGGTCCAAATAATCCAGATCAGGGCAGATGAATTGCATGGCGATGTGCTGGGATGCGGCATCGAAACCGGGCGCACGGTCACTGGTGGCGGTCGGCTTGGCACTGTAGTCAGGAAGTTCGTCAATCGCGCAGCGCACCATCATGCCAAACCCGTTGCCAACGCGCGCCTTCTCGATGGCAGCGCGCGCCTTGGCCGGCGCGTGATCACCGAGTAGCTTGAGCGTGGTGAAGATATGCGCCCCGCTAACAACCGCGCGGCGCGCAGAGTAGCTTTCACCGCTGCTGGTGTGTGCCCCCACCACGCGCCCGCGCTCCACCAGCATTTTTACAACGGGAGCATCAACAACCACCTGTCCGCCATGCGCCTCAATCATCTTTTGCAGCGCCTGAGTAAGCATCCCGGAACCACCGCGCGGGCGCTTCATGCCGCTCACGTGATACATCGGGTGCCACAACGCAAACGGCGCAGACAGCAGCTCGGTGGGCGGCGGGCCGGATTGTGCCGCCATCCACGCAATCACCGCGGGCACATGCGGCTCCGCAAACGACTGCCGCAACAGCTGGCCGTAACCCTTCATCAGCTCCTGAAGATTTTCCAAACCATTGGTGCTGAACCCCTGCCCGAAAACCAGATAGCGCGCCAGGTTGAGCGGGGTTGGCGCATTTAAAAACGCACCGACCATGCCCTCAGCCATGGGCTTCCAGCGGTTAACGAAATTGCGGTAGTTGTCCGCGTCGCGCGGCGAGATAGCGGCAATGCTTGCACAAGTTTTGTCCAGATCCCGCCAAATGGTAAGGTGTTTACCGTCCGGGAACGGCGCAAAAAAGAGCGGGTCGAGTTCTATGTAATCAAGCCCAAAGTCAGTTAGTTTGAGGTCACTGACGATGGGAGTGTGGTTGATAAGGATGTGGGCCGATCCACCCAAGTCAAAATGGTAGCCGGGCACAATCTCCTCGGTGACCACCGCCCCGCCCGCTTTGTGGCGGCGCTCCAGCACGATAACCTTGTAGCCCGCCTGCGCAATGTATGCAGCGCACACAAGCGCGTTGTGGCCCGCACCGACGACGAGGATGTCGCAATCAGACATGGCAGTCTCCTAAATATGGCAATCGCCAAGGTACCGCGCCGCTAATGAGATGGCGCAAAACAAACCAAGAGCATCCAAGTACAGCCAACATTACTTCCGGCGTTTGACATCGTCGTCAGACGCGACTTCCTTGGCCCGTGAGTCGAAGTCAGAATTCCTCACCTCCACAGAGGGTATCGCGATTATTAGCAGAGCAATCCCCGTGTAGGGACTCCCCTTTATACATGTCGTTGGTTAGGCATGTAAACAAGTGAGGTAGAAAACGTAAAGGCGCGGTGCGGAATCTGCGCCGGCCGCTGCTGTCAGACCCTTTGCCGCATTCAGCGTGCCCGTCACGCACTCCGTCGCATCCGGTCGTCAATTCAGCGCGCAATTCATTATTTGATTCAATGCACTTCCGGAGCCAACACTCAAGCCGCTAGACCAGCTACACTTTCACCATCAGCTTGAGAAAACATTTGGTTCACACCACTCACCGCACGCCGCCAGCGGCTGGTTTACACCAATCCCCACTCCGCCCGAAGAGCCTTTGGTGAGCACCTGATCGCCGGTCTGCACCTTTCCATAGTCTCGCAGGGATTGCATAGCAGTCCCGCCGGCAATCGGCAGGCAGGTGGCCCCAATCATCGAGAAGCCGACCGGCATAATCGACAGTTGCGCTTCCTTTACAGCCACGAAGTCGGCCAGGCCACCGAACGGGGCATTGCGGAACACAGTGTCGCCCACCTTAAACCGGGTCACATCGGCTCCCACCGCATCGACGATGGCGGCGACATCGATTCCTTGAACTTGGTACTCAGGCTTCGGTTAGGCCAATCCAGCCGAAATGCGCACCAAGAATGGTTTGCCACGCACATGATGCCACTCGAGAGGATTGAGTGGAACAGCATGTACCTTGACCAGAACCTGATTGAAGCGGGGCACAGGTTTGTCGCGTTCGGTCAGGGTTAGCACCTCTGGGGCACCATAGCGGGTGTAGATAATGGCTCTCATGGGTAAGCTCCTAACGGGCGTACGGGTTCACCGATACCGTCACCAAAGGTTGCATCGCTGCTGCAGGTAACGCATCTGCGGGCAGGAAAGTCTCAATAACCAGCTCGGGCAGCGTCGGCCTTAGAGCGGGAGCGAATTGTCCCAACCGCCTCGTAGCCCTGTAAAAGAAGTTCGGCAGCGATGATCGAAGTGAAGTCTTGGACTCTTCGGCGGTGGGCAGTGTAATTTTCATGCCAGGGAGACCCGCTCTTACCCTAAGTGTTGAATAGAAAATAAGATTCATGCGCAGATGCTTTACTCAATCTATGGGAGTAGGTCGCCCTTACGCTCATGATCAGGATTTGCGTGTTGTGGCCAAATAATTCAGGGCATGTCATATCTGACATGCCCTGTTGGATAATCTGCCGTATCACTTGCACAACTCTTATGCCACTTTGTTCAACTCATCGGCATTCTTCTGAATCTTCTTGATCGCCGCGATCGCGTCATCCACGCCTTCGGGTCCCTCGCGGAAGATCGCCTCATCAAGCCAGACCGCTTCGTGTTCGCAGGCGCGCGTGGCTTCGGGCAAGTTCATATTCTTGAAATCAAAATATTCCGGGAAGGCATTCGGTACAGCCAGTTTCGATCTCTGGGGTTGGAACAAATCATAGTTGTGCATGGCGGCGTAACCCGTCCAACAATCCACGCCTTCGGCATCCAGTGCGCTGCATAGGACACCATGCTCGACACCGAACTCAGCGGGATCAATCGCAAAGATATAGCGATAAAACGAACGCGTCGTATGGCGTTCATCACGTTTCAGCACGCGCACGCCTTTGATTTCACTTAAGGATTCATCCATGTAAGCCGCCATCTCTTCGCGTTGCTTTGCCTGCCCGGAAAAGCGTTCAATACCTACTAACGCCATTGCTGATTGCAACTCGCTCATGCGGAAGTTGCCACCTTGCATGGCAAGCCCATTCGCGTCATCAGCGCCCCCACCCAACGCATGCGGACGTCCACAATCAATGATCGAAGCGGCAAGCGCGGAGTGTTCAGCTGATTTGCACAACAGAATTCCGCCTTCTCCCGAAGTCAACGTTTTGGATGATTGCAATGAAAACGAGCCGAAGTGACCAATCGTCCCTGCGCCCCGCCCGTTCCACTTGGCACCGTGCGCATGGGCACAGTCTTCGACCACGATCAAATTGTATTTTTCAGCAAGCTCCATAATCGCATCCATATCTGCCATGTTCGAACCAAGATGCACAGGGATGATGGCTCTGGTTTTGGAAGTTATGGCTTGCTCTGCGGCTTTCGCATCGAGACAATAGGTGTTCCGGTCTACATCCACGATGATGGGGATCGCTCCTGCGCACATGGGGGCTGATGCGGTTGCCTGAAACGAATACGCCGGAACAATGACTTCATCGCCCCAGCCGATGCCCGCCGCGCGCAAAGCCACTTCCATGGTCACCGTGCCATTGATCATAGGCACAGCGTAGCCGCCACCCTGCAGCTCAGAAAATTTCTTGGCCAGTTCGGCGGTCTTGGGTCCAGGAAACGGATACCCGCCCCAACGACCCGATTTGATGACTTCAGTAACAGCGTCGATATCGCGTTGATCCCATACGGGCCACGCAGGATATGCTTCCGTGCGTGTTTTTGGTCCTCCGAAAATTGCTAATTCAGACATGTTGATTTCACCTTTTTACATGACCTGCGCTTGTGCAGGCTTTTTTTGTGATGTGACCAATGCCACCCAGGTGAGAAATGTTCCAACGGTAGCGATGATGTACAGCGGGTAGGCGCCAAACTTGTCGAAGATGAGTCCGTTAAGCGGTGAAGTGACCAGCGATATGATGCCAGCGAGGGTCACGTAATAAAGGGAAAGGATCGTTGCGCCTTGTCCTGTGGGTGCGTTCTCAACCGTGTATGCCACGGAGGCGATGGCGTAAAAGCTGTAATAAAGTCCGCTAGCGGCGCGCATGAAAAGTATGGCTACTATTGATGGAAAGACAACGACTGCCGATAAAGCGATTGCCTCCAGCAGGATTGAGAATGATAACAGTTTTCCTGAACCATATTTACGCATTAGCTTATCTGCCCAGAGCATGATGGGCAGTTCCATCAAGGCGGGGTAGGTGTATGACCAGCCGATCAACATTTCACTCGCGCCGAGTTGTTTCATGTATAGAGTCTCGAATTGAAAGCGCCCGTTATTGGTGAGCCAGAAGAGGGTAAGGGCAATGGTCAGCCCCAACAACGTGCGTTGATTCCCCAGCGAGCGCAGAACAACCTTAAAGCGTGGGCGAGGCGTCTCGGATGGCAGCGTCAGCTTTGGGGTTGTAATGATGCGTCCCAGCACGAGGATACAGAGACCACACAGGATGACGTAACCAATAAATACCGAGACGAGTCCAGCACGGCTGATCATCAAACCGCCCACAAAGGCAGTGATCGCCCAGCCGAGCGAACCCCACATACGGATGGAACCAAAGCCTACTTTTTCATCGGAGATGCTCAACGCATTCGCATCAGACAAGGGAAATATAGGTGCGCCGACGAATGACTCGATAGCCACGATAAGCGCCATCCAGACAAACAGGTATTGCTGGCTGAGCATCAAGATCAATATGCCCGAACCGGCCAGACAGATTTGTAGCACGCGACGCGGGTGGGGCAGATTGTCACTCAGGCGCCCGATGAATGGTGCACTGACCAATGCCACGAGACTACCGATGGTGCGGAGCCAGCCCATTTGCGTGCCACTCAAACCTTTTTCTGCGTAGAAGAGTGTGATGAACGGAAAGATGAATCCGCCTGCCCCCATCCAGAGCACGAAGTATAAGCGCAAGAGCCAGAGAGAGGTGCGGGATGCCACAGGGCTTTTGTTTCAACTTTCCAGTATCAAGTATAAGTGTCAGATATCAGGTATCGGGTAGAAAATATAGTTTTCATACATTATTGCCTGTCAAAGAACAATCGCGGGTACGCCTGATTTTGTTCGAAAGGTTCGGCAAAGAGTTGTTGCGCTTGTGGAATGGTGAGGCCACTTGAAAACGGATCGTTGAGCAAAACCTACATAGGGTTTTCTCGGTTGCCTTGCATAGGACCATAGGTCGTGGACGTTTTATGATCATTACGGCCAATCTCTCCCAATGATACCTTCGCGATAGAAAAAATCCGCCGCTACCTTGTTACGTACACACTCCGTGTTGGGGCGAAAGGAATGAACCTCGTCAACGCGAAGGTAGTCATAGCAACAGCCATACGCACAAGTCATTGATGTTAGCACGCACCCCGAATTTCCGAAACGCGCGGACACTCGATGCGGCATCTTCCCCCGTGAAGCAGACCATGTCGATAGCGGCGCCGAATTTCTCGAGTTGCATCTTGTGTTCAAAGTCTGCACGATTGTTGCGGTCGCCGACACTGACTCGCACGCAATCAGGCGTTTTGCTTACTTGTCCGAGATTGAAGAGGACAAATTCGTGTCCCTTTTGCGAGCAGAAGCCGCACAATGGGCTGACAGATATTTCCTGTTCCACCAACAATTCGATTTTCATTGGATTTTAGTATTTTCGCGCTGAGCGGAGCTTAGCGCAGTGGAAGCGCACGTTCGCTAGGTAGCCATGCCCTCCGACTACGAATTTCGATAACAACGCTCATTTCCCGCTAGAAGTAATGACTACATTCCAACATGCAGTGCACTAGTGTCCAACACCTTGAGCGGTTCACCGCGCGCGAAGGATTGTCCTTGCGCCACTTGTTGGGATTTCATATCGAGTAAAGAGACGCGCCGATCCATGCCAGCAAGATCGAACTGTGCTTCGTAACAGCGCACTGCGCCGATCTTATCCTCCCAGGTGGAGGAGATGTCTGAAATGTAATTCGGTTCACGGGTGTGATAGAACGCTATACCCTGAACCTCATGTTCCTCGTAAGCCGCATCAACTACCGGGTCGGAGGAAGCAATCTTGATCAGCCCTGCGAACATGACTGCCTCTGCTGTGGCGAGCCCGGTTTGGATGTGGTCTCGGTGTCCCTCGTAGGTCAGCCAGGGGTCAACGGTGAAAACAAAGTCGGGTTTGAGGAGGCGCAGGTATTTAAGTAGATCGCGGCGCACAGCAAAGTAGTTGTAATCGCCTGCATCAGGAAAACTAAGCCAATATTGTTTGTGCACACCGACGATCTTTGCTGCGGCGAATTGATCATGCTTCAACGCTTCGGCTGCGGCTGCATCAGACAGAGAAACATCATTGAGCCCCATTAAGTCATCGGTGACGGTGAGATAGATCAACTCGGCGCCAAGTTTAGCAAGTTGAGTGAGCGTGCCTGCGACCCCCATGTCGTTATCATCGTAGTGCGGTTGGACGCACAAAATGCGTTTGGCTGCAAAGATATTTGGACTCGGTAATAAACTTTCGATAGTCATTCTATTTTCCTACGTGCAACGCGCTGGTGTGTAATACTGTGATTGGTTCACCGCGCGCAAAAGACTGTCCCCGCGAGACTTGTTGAGATTTCGCATCCAATCCCATGATGAGACGATCCATGCCGGGTGCATCGAACTGCGCTTCATAACAGCGCACGGCACCGATCTTTTCGTCCCATGTGGCTGAGATATCTGCGATGTAGTTCGGCTCGCGCGTGAAGTACAAAGCGATCCCTAGAATATCATGCTCCTCGTAAGCCGCATCCACTGCTGGGTCGGAGGAAGCGATTTTGGTCAGCCCCGCGAACATGACAGCTTCTGCAGCAGCGAGTCCGGTTTGGATGTGGTCCTGGTGTCCTTCATATGTCAGCCATGCGTCTGGGGCAAAAACCAAATCGGGTTTGAGCATGCGGATATATTTGAGAAAATCGCGGCGCAGATCAAAGTAGTTGTATTCGCCCGCATCAGGATAGCCGCACCAAAACTGCTCTTTGACACCGACGATCTTGCCCGCCGCAACTTGATCACGCTTCAGCGTTGCGGCGGCATCGGCATCGGAGAGCGATGTGTCCACCACGCCCATGAGGTCATCGGTGGCGGTGAGATAGAAAATCTCTGCGCCGTTTTTGGCAAGCTGGGTGAGGATACCTGCCGCGGCGATGTCGTTATCGTCGTAATGCGGTTGGATGCAGAGGATGCGTTTGGCTGAAAAAATATCAGGAATGGGGAGGATGGTTTCGATGGTCATATCTGCCTTTCGGAAATGGTAAATGATGAATTTGTATATTTTAGAATTTGATTTTTACAACCTGCCCGGTGCGGCTCGACTCATACGCCGCATCCACGACTTTCATATTTATCAAACCTTCGAGTCCACCAGGAACGGGTGTTTGTTTCTTCTCGATACATTCAACAAAATATTTCAACTGATCGTCGTACAAGCTCTGCGGACAATGTTCATTGCGCGGGAAATTGAAGCCCGCTTCGATTTCATCGAATTTTAGTTTCTGGGCACTTGGCATTACCAACTTGGTCGGAAACAACTGACCGAAGCCCTGCGTGCCATACAACTGCGTTGCCGCTTCAGGGCCGTCGCTGTGCGGCTGCCACCAACCTGACTCAATGTACGATGTTGCACCGTTATCCCATTCCACGATGATGACTCCTGTATCGTCAACATCGAAATCTTTGTAATAGGTTCCAATCTTGGCATACACTAAAACAGGCTGCGGGTCACCGAGTAAAACACGGGCAGTATCCAATGCGTGGATACCCATGTCCGCCAGCGCACCACCGCCCGCAAATTCTTTTTGCGTGAACCAACCCGAAGGACCCCAATGCGTATGCACGCCATAGCCTTTCGTGCGAATAATCTTACCCAGCTTTGCGGATTGTTCTTTCAGCCACAACACATCCGGGTCGAAGCGCCAGCAATGCGCCACCATCAACGTCGCACCTGATTTTGCAGCGGCATCGTTCATCCGCTCGGCTTCATCGGCATTCATCGCCATCGGCTTCTCGACCATCACATGCGCGCCTGCATTGAGTGCAACAATCGTTTGCGGCGCATGGAGATAATTCGGTGTGGATACAACCAGCGCATCCGCGCCGCCGTCTTTCAACATGGCTTCCACAGTTTCGTATTGACGCGAGATGCCAAAGCGTTTTCCAAACTCGATCATCGAGTCCGCTTTGTTATTCACAACCGCCGCCAACTCCAAGCCCAAATTCTGCGCCGCTTGCGCATGGACTTTGTTGATGTAGCCCGTTCCTGCAAATGCGATTTTCACTTCTTTCCTTTTAGACTTGATTACAAGGTATGTGCGATCCCAAAGGAAAGATGGTGTCTTTCGCAATAGGCGGGGAGAATTTTTAGCGTGTGGTCAATCATCGACTGCGGAATATTGTTGAGTGGCAAATGACAGGCTTTCAGGGCTTTTTTTAATTTCGTTGTATCTTGGCCTTGTAGTTCTGCGATCAACAAAATGGCGGGGCCGACTAGGTCCCCATGGGGGAGACCGTGTCCCATTTCATTTTCAACAGCGTAGCCAAAGTAGTGTTCACTGCCTTCTTCGGGTCTGGAATGACCGATTTGGTTGCAAAGTTGAACTTCCATGGCGAGACAATCGTAGAGCGTTTTGAGTCCGTCACGGTCGCCACGTCCCGCCGCTTCGGCGCAATCGAGCACGCCACTGAAAATGGATTGGGCGTTGTCGTACACCCAGGGGATGAACTCCATGCCTTGCGGATTCTTGTTTTGTTCATGGGCGAACTTCCAGTCCCATGCGCCAGTGGCAATAGACATGACGTCCGTGATGCCAGCGGCGCGAATTGAGGCAGGTGCTTTGGAGATGGTACCCAGATCAAGGATAAGGGTTTCTGGGACTTTTGTCTGGATGTAGTACACACAGCCATCTTTGCGGATGCCTGATGCGGCGGTGATGAAGGCATCCACCGAGAGGGCGGTCGGAACAACGGCGAGCGGCAGGTTCAGTTTGGAGGCAATGTATTTAGAAGCATCAGCGACTAATCCCCCGCCGACAGCGTAGAGAATTTCAGATTTCAGATTTACGATATTGGATTGGAGATTATCCCAATATTCGGTTGTTGATTCGGTGACTTCAATCTTTTCAACGATGTTCAAGCCACGCAGATTTTCTTGGACAGCGTTCCATGCTAGCGCGGACGTAACGAGCAGGACAGGTCGTTTCTCTTCGATGTCAGACACGGGTAATTGATCAACTCTGGGGAGATTCCAAATTTGTTTCACATCACAACTCTTTTTGACGTAATACTAGCGGACTTGCCAACTAGGTTCGCATCGGGAACAACGCCTGTGATGACGTAACCCATTTTTACAGAACTGATAGGGATGTCTTTTGTAGTTGCGAATACCCCTGATCCTCTCCCACAGGTTTCGTACAGATCAATATTGGCAAGTGAAGTCATATTGTCTTGATCATCCGGCCCAAGGGTGACCGCTAATCCGCCGCGCGCGCGAACTTGCTCTTCAAAATCTTCGACCAAGTTTTTACCAATTCCCCTGCCTTGCATTTCTGGTGGCACCGCCAGCGGATGCAGCTCCCACATCAGCCCGCCATATTGCAGAATTCCGCCAATAATGCCGGGTAGTTTTTTCTCGTCATCCATAGCCGCGCGGCAGATGCGTTCTGCCTCCAACATTTCGTGAACTTCCGCCAGCCCATATTCCAGCAACGGCCATGTATCGGCCCAATGCTGGCGGAATGCATCCACTAAGAGTTGCGCCGCCTGCTGAATGAAAGAATCGGCTCCTTTAGTAAGTGTCATAATTTTCATCTGCGCAGTTTTCCAATAGTCCTGCCAATACCTGAAACAGTGAATAGTTAAAGTGAGATTATGCTCGAAGTGATTGAGCCAGCCATTTATAAATCAGAAATCCCAGTTTCTATCATAGCCAGAATTGAGGGAGATATACTTTAAAAGATAACAGGTAATCATCAAGGATGAGTTTTGCCTGTTCGATGTCCGTAATGACCGGGTCGAGGAGCAGGCACTGCAGGGCTTTTTCACGCGAACCTTCCACGGCGGCATCCACACTGAGTTGCGAAATGAACAACTCGCGGCGGCATAATTCAGCAACGGCTGGGGGAAGTCCGCCCACATGAACAGGATGAATACCCGCACCATCTACCATCACCGGGGTCTCTACAATGGTATTCATGGGCAGATTCGATATCTGCCCAACATTGGGCAGGTTCGCCGCAAGGTGGTAATGGGTTCCTCCACAAGTGAAATTCTCGATCATTTCCAATGCACCTTCGCTATCGCTGTCCAGCAAACTTTCAATGGTCGTATCTCCATTCGCCATTTTATTGAGGCGATCATGTTCAAGCTCACGCAGGGAAGCCATCAGTTCCCAATCATAGAGTTGTATCTTGTACTTTTCCCACGGTTTTGTTACAGGATTGCTGAGCCAGGGCAGGTATTCACACAAGTGCGAATCGCCAGGGACAGGCATCAATCCGAACGCATCATACACTCGGCGGGTAAGCGGCTCGAAATCTAGATTGAAGCAGGAGTAGCGTTCACGAAACCGCGGGTACAGATCTTCGCCCGTTTCGCGGTCTATGATGGAAAGAATCCATGAAAAATGATTCGTACCGGCAGCGCGGATATCCAACCTCTTCACTGCTTGTTGGGCAACCATCTTACGCAGTGGACGTTGACTCACATCTGCGTTCATATTCAGGATGCCTTTAGGAATCTTAAAGCCGAGTTCATCACCAAGCACCAAACCCACATAACAATAGCCAATGTAAATTTGATGGCACAACCCAACAACCTTTACCTTGCTGTGCCGATTGACCGCGTCACAAATCCGGACCATGGGGTTTGTGAAATTAATGAACCACGCTTCTGGACAAGCTTTCTCCATATCGCGCGCAATGCTTACGATCGGAATAATGTTGCGGGCTGCATGCACAAACCCGCCAGGTCCGCCGTTCTCGGCATAGGGTTGGCGCACGCCATATTTGAGTGGAATCTCAAAATCTTTTTGCCATAGGTTCTCACGTGCGCCGACTTCGATAGCGCAGACAACGAAATGACTGTCTGGCAATGCATCCTGGTGACGCTTGTACCCTTCGATCACCAGACCAGCATCCCACTCCTGGTTGAGTCGATCTGCAAGCCGTTTCACGATACTGAGCGATTGTTCGTTGAGGTCCACCAGCGCGAGCGTGGAACCACGTAGTTTTTTGGATCGCATTATGGCAGAGAGAGTATTCTCTCCGAAAGATGCCGAGCCTGCACCAATGACTGTGATCTTAGTTGATGTCATACAATATTCCATGATCTTATTTGCACGAATGACCACGGCATACCATTCACCGGAATGTATGATCGTGCGTTTCTGGGTTTCATAATCCACGCGGATGATGCCAAAACGTTAGGTACCACCCTGCCCCGATTCAAAGTAATCGAGCAGCGACCAGACCATGTATCCCCGCACTTCCACGCCGTCAAGCACAGCGAGGCGGGTTTGGGTGAAGTGTTGTTTCAGGTAATCGCGGCGACGCGGACCGTGGACTTTTTCATCCGCGCTGACTTCGTCCTTGAATGCCGAGCCGTTTACGGTGATGTAAATCGGGAACACTTTGTGTTTGCTCTTTACTTTCACAACCATCCGGCGCAGGGCAGGCGCGGAAACTTCCTAGCCCGTTTCGGTGTATTCATCTGAACTAGGCCCGTTTTCAATATTCTGCGTGGCGCTGATAAGACTGGCGCGTTCATAGAAATCGAGTCCACGTGGGCTAAGGTGTCCGCGCCCGAGAGGCAGAACAACCGTCCACGAGGCAGAGAAGCGAAAGACTTTGAGGCCAACGCGGCGCATGAGGGCGAGGTCATCATGATAGCAGTGATGGTGATCGCGGGCACTGTCGCTGGTGGAGTTATCGAAGATTTTTTTGGATGTGTTGCTGAAGCGATCCCAAATAGATTCGCCGTTGCCGTCTGTGTTCCATGCACCTTCGACCTGGACCCGGTCGCTGCGCCCCAGAGGAAGTTGTGAAGTGTCATGTGTCAAATTCTAGGCTTCAAGTGTCGTGTGGAATGACCACTGCTCAGACAGATGACCGCATGTGAAGTGCGGTCTATAGTCAACGGTCAGCGGTCGAATCGGTTTAGCCTTTGATGCCCGTAAAAACGACGCCTTGGGTGAAGATCTTTTGGGCGAAAAAATAAAGAATAATTGGGGGCAGGATCATCACGGCTGAAGCCGCCATGATGTAGTTGGTGTTGACGGCGTACAACGCGTTGAAGGTTTGCAAACCGACAGCCAGAGTCCAATGGTCGGGGCTGTGCAGGTAAATGAGCGGTTCGTAAAAATCATTCCACGCGTAAAGGAAATGGAAGATTGCCACGGAGACCAATGCCGGGCGTGCCTGCGGGATAATAATGTACATCAGCGTTTGCAGCGGTGAAGCGCCATCGATCTTGGCGGCTTCATCCAATTCAAGCGGAATGGTCATGAAAAACTGGCGGAGTAGAAAAACATCATACGCATTCGCAAAGAATTGCGGAATAATCAGGGGCATCAGTGTATCTACCCAGCCTAATTTGTTGAATAACACGTAGGTTGGAATTAACCGCACCTGACTCGGTAACATGATGGTAGACAGCAATAGCAAAAAAAGCATATTCAGCCACGGCGCACGAAAGCGGGAAAAGCCATAGGCTACTAACGAGCAGGAGAACAACATGCCCGCCATTCCAAGAAAGGTGACCAGCAATGTGTTCATCAAAAGCTGGTTGAACTTCATTTGTTTTAGGGCTTCAGGGTAATTTTCAAAATGGAATTCCACATGACGCAATTCTTTATGATCCGCGATCACCAATTCATGGGTCTGATCGGGGTTGGCTGGATCGACGAACCAAGCCTTGCCGGCAGGTCGGAATTTGATCAATGCCATTTGGCTGGTCTTCCCGTCCATGGTGACTTCATAAAGCGGTTCGTCCTGACCATTGATGTTGACCGTATTTGCCGCCATCGGGATGAGCGGCGGCGGGCTTTGACGAAGCTGGTCGCGATCTTTGACCGAGGTGGAGAGGAGGTAAAGGAAAGGAATCATGATGATCCCTGCGCCAGCCGCCAGAAATAAAGTAGTGACCGATTTTAAGATCAGCGTTTGGGTCTGAATGCCCGTAAAGCGTCTTCGAGCAGGCTTTATATTTGAAGGTGTTTTCAATGATTCAGTCATTTTATTTACTCTTTAGTTGGCCTTCATAATAGACCCATATCTCTGATGATCGGAAGAGCAGCAGGGTCAATCCCAACACGATGATAAATAACACCCATGCCATAGTGGATGCGTACCCCATATGAAAATACCGGAAAGCGTTTTGGTAAAGATATAAATTATAAAAAAGTGTGGCGCGCGCGGGTCCGCCGGAACCACCGCTGATCACGTAGACTTCAGTGAAATACTGAAATGTTCCGATAAGCCCAAGAACTAGGTTATAGAAAATGACGGGTGTGGTCATCGGCAGGGTGACATACCAGAAGCGCTGCCAGGCTGTGGCTCCATCCACTTTTGCGGCATCGTATAGATCGGTGGGCACCCCTTGCAGACCAGCCAGATAAATGATTACATTGCCGCCGACACCCCATAAGCTCATAATGACCAAAGCAGATATTGCCCACTGCGGGTCGCTGAACCAGCCGGGTCCTTTGATGCCGAAATTTGCCAGAAAGGGATTAAGTATGCCGAACTTCGGATCAAATATCCTTGCCCACAGCAATGCCACCGCCACCCCGGCGATCACGGATGGCAGAAAATAGATCGTCCGCCAGATGTTGATGCCCGCGATCTTCGAGTTGAGCAGAACGGCGATCATATAACTGAAGACCAGCCCGAGCGGTAATGCGATCAGCGCAAACTTAAACGTGATCTTCAGCGAATGCCAAAACAAATCATCGTTAAATAAATTGACGTAGTTTGTGATGCCGATCCAGCGCGGGCTATCAACAATGTTGTAGTTAGTGAAGGAAAAGAACAACGATGCCAGCATGGGTCCGATCGTGAAAATGATAAATCCGATGGTCCAGGGCGCGATAAATGCGTATGCCCAAAGTGATTCGCGGCGTGCCAAACTGATGAGACGTTTACCGGGGGATGAAACCATAATCATTCCTTCAGGGTCTTTTCGTGCGTTTCAGGCAGTGGCTATCACAAGCGGACCTTATGATAGCCACTGTTTTACACCCAACGTTTATTTATGGGTTGCCCAATACTCATCCAAAATCTTCTGAACTTCAGCATCGGCATCGGTCAACACCTTCTTCGCATCCTTCTCAGTTCCCGAATACACAAGTGATAGACCGTTGTTGAGGGCATCTTCGATCTTGCCCCACTCGGGAATCCACTCTTCATTGTTGGGCTTATCGAGATAGTCAATGGATTTGAAGATCACATCGTAATCGATACCGGGATAATCCGTTTTGAGTTGCTCAAGGTAAACAGATTGAACAGATTTGCGCGCCGGGACACAGCCATAAATGCGGCAGACGTCCGCAATGATCTCGGGGGAGGTCAACCACTTCATCACTTCCCAGGCTTCCTGTTTGTTTTTGGCATCCTTTGGAATGGTGAAGTTGTCCGCGTCAATGCGGGCAATGCGATTGCCCTTCGGGTTGAACGGGACGGGTGCAATATCTGCCGCGAAGGACAGGTCATGTAGACCTTCAGCCATAAACCAGGTGTGGCTGTAGAAGATGCCCGTGGTGCCGGGTCCAAACGGATCGGTGCCGGCTGAGTCACGCGCCGCCTGTACATCCGCGCCGCCGATAAAGTGATCTTTCCAAATGCCATCGCTAATCCACTGCACGCCCTGATTCCATTCCGGGTTATCAGCGGCCGCGGTTTTGTAATCGGCAGAGGTGGGGCGTCCCACATTCTCTGCGCCCCAGTTTGCCATAGTACCGCGCATGCCGTCCCATTGATCGTCATACCCATATTGGACGATATTGGCTGGATCAAAATCGGGATCAGTGGCGTTCATGCCGTTTTTATCAACCGTCAGCCGCATTGCCATCTCGCGCAGAGCCTCCATCGTCCAGGATTTATCGTTGAAATCATGAGTGGGGTAATCCACGCTCTGGGCATCGAACAGATCCTTGTTATAGAAAAGGAACGAAGGGTACAAGCCTAGCGGCAAGCCGGTGTTTTTGTCGGGGTAGGTATTGAGCTCCACCGCGGGACCGTAGAAATCGCTCAGATCTAAATTGTCAGCTTTGATGTAGGGCGTGATATCTTCCCAAGTGTCGAAAAATTCCGCCACACTCGAAACGCCATTGGGTCCTACTAATTGTGGCGCATTACCGCCGGAGAGCATAGCTAAGTAACGGGTTGCATATTCGTCATGCGGCACGATCAAGAACTCGATCTCAATCTTATCGTGCGTGGTGTTGTATTTTACAGCCAGTTTTTTTTGAGCCTCAACTTGATCAGGATCGGTGCCGGTACCCATGCCCACGAAGATCACGACTTTCACCTTTTCAGCTGGAGCAGCAGGTGCACCTCCGCCGCAGGCGGCCAGGATCATCGAAGCCATTGCGAAAAATGCGAGCAGTTTGAACAATTTGTTTTTCATCGGTTCCTCCAAAATAGTTTGAGTGGATTTAAAACGATTCTTGCTGAGACGATTATCTGTAATAGACCTACCTCCTTATGGATGAAAGCATTTCATCGGGCGCTTGATTGGATTCATGGGATGTACATCCGCATAATTCTGGATGACTAATTCTGTACGCATCAGAGTCAAAGCCTGAGCCTGCTGGCCGTCCATTAGCCTATTAAGCTGGTAGACAGCCTCGCGTCCCACTTCTTCGATCGGCGCGCAGACCGTTGTCAGCGAGGGGAGAGGTAGCGGGCGAAAGGCACGTCGTCGATCAGATAGGAAATTCAAGCCCTGATCCACGTCGACATAGTACACTCTGAACTCACTCTCGTCAAGTACCCCGTTGTGCTAACCCCAACCAACCATTAAATTCAGGTCAAAGACCGCCTTTGTTTGGTGTTCGCAGAGATTTGATTCGCGTAACAGGCGGAAATTGCACGTTGCCTACAAACCGGTTTTGGAAGACCACGCCACTCACCGCACCACACCAGCGTCTGATCCACACCTAAACACGCTCCGCCACATAAACCATTTCTGCAGCGCAGATTACCACCCCAATGTCTGGTCAAACTCCAGGTCCGGGATCGGCACTGCATCCGCACCCGCGTCGGCCACCAACCTATCATGCTCGGCTTCCACTGCCAAGTTTGCCGTCAAGTCAAACTCTAGTTCAGGGATTGCCTCTACCGCTTCTGGAGCAATCAGCTGTTGTGCATTCGCCTCCACCGGTGGTGAGCGTGCTGGTGCGATTGCCGGTGCAGTTGTCGGCTCGCCGACATGCGCCAGTATCTGTCGCACCGTCGCCGGCTCTGTGATGAACCCAACCACGCGCACCCGCCCGCCGCACCCGCTGCACTTGAGCGGAGCCACCCCGTAGATGCGCGCCAGCAACTGTGCCCGCACCCGGAACGCAGCATTCATCAAGGCGCCGCAGCGCGGCGGGGTTAAAATCATTGTGTGTTGCGCAGCTTAGTGATTTGGGCGGCAATTGGCGCTGGATTGGTTTTAGTACCGCTGGGCCGGCCAGCTGCGGTGGGCGCTGCGGAAATTGCGGATCCGCAGCCGGGGCAGGCCTTGCGCGGCGTGGTGCTCATTCAAGGCACTGCAGAGCACCCGGCCTTCGATCACTATGAAGTCAGTTTTGCGTATGAGCCCAACCCCACTGCTGACTGGTTTGCAATTGAAGCCGCGGGGAGCAGCCCAGTGCAAAACGGACAGCTGGCCAGCTG
>OFRL01000020.1_pt1 | contig 84975 bp, 80 predicted proteins | sample 1543121 | NCBI WGS metagenome assembly OFRL01 (sample SAMN07774228, study PRJEB24372) | wastewater metagenome | isolation source: Lake Maggiore Cannobio | place: Italy: Cannobio | collected 2016-01
GCGCGTCGTTTTGGCGCCGCTTTTGCGATCTTTACCCAAGCTTCTTCAGTAGTAGTGGCACGCGACGTGCGACCTTCAGGCGAAGCTCTAGTTGAAGCTTTCATTGCTGGCGCTACTGAAGTGGGCGTTGACGTTGTCGATCTTGGGTTGGCTTCTACCGACATGGTCTACTTCGCCTCTGGTTACCTCAATGCCCCCGCGGCAGTTTTTACTGCTAGTCATAACCCCGCCGAATACAACGGGATCAAGTGTTGTCGAGCCGGGGCTGCCCCTATTGGGGAAGAAACTGGGCTTCTAGAAATTAAAGCGATGATGCGGACCGGACAAGACCAGACCAGCAAAAAACGAGGCCAAGTCGAGAGCCGCGATCTTTTATCCGAATTTGTTAGCCACGTACATTCTTTTGTCGATCTTTCTGTATTAAAACCGCTTCGAGTGATTGCTGATACCGCTAACGGGATAGGCGGGCTGGTAGTTCCGGCAGTTTTTGCCGCCCTTCCTTTTGAGTTGACCACACTTTTTTCTGAACTTGACGGAACTTTCCCTAACCATCCGGCCGATCCAATCCAGCCAGAAAATCTTGTTGATCTACAGTCCGCCATTCTTGCCGAGCACGCCGATGTGGGATTGGCTTTTGATGGCGATGCCGATCGAGTTTTTCTTGTTGACGACCAAGCCAACCCAGTAAGCGGATCGATCACTACCGCTATGGTCGCTCGGTCGATACTTGAGCGGTTGCCGACTGAGGCTAGTGAGCAAGACCGCACGGTTGTTCATAACCTGATTTGTTCAAAAGTTGTGCCCGAGGTCGTTCGACAATATGACGGAACTCCGATACGAACCCGGGTGGGCCACTCCTTTATCAAGCAGGTCATGGCGCAATCGGGGGCGATATTTGGTGGCGAACACTCCGGTCATTACTACTTTCGTGACAACTATCGTGCCGACTCGGGAGTAATAGCGGCTCTGGTCGTGCTGGAGACGATTTCGCGTTCTGGGATTTCCCTTTCGGAGTTACGAACTGATTTCGAGCGCTACTCGGCTTCGGGGGAAATAAATAGCCGAGTGGCCGATCCGGATGCAGTCATGACTGCAGTTTCTTCGGCTTACCCAAGCGCCACTCAAGATCGTGTCGATGGCCTGACCGTCGATCTTGGCGATTGGTGGTTCAATCTTCGTCCGAGTAACACGGAGCCCCTTCTCCGCTTGAACCTCGAAGCGGCTAACGACGAAGACTGCTTTCGCCACACGAAAGAAGTCTTGTCGCTGATAGAGGCTCACTGACGGTTAGCATTTGCTTATCGGTATATTGTCGGCGACCTAATTAGATCAGTCCAAATTAATGGCGAGAGGGGAAAGCGATGGCTCTTGATCCGCAGTTGCTCGAGATTTTGGCCTGCCCCGAAGACAAGGGGCCACTGCTTTACTTCGAGTCTGAATCTGCACTTTACAATCCTCGACTCAAACGTAGATATTTTGTGCGTGACGATATCCCGATAATGCTCATTGATGAATCTGAAGACGTTGACGAGTCAGAGCACGCTCGGCTTTTGGCCAAGGCAACTAGCGATGGCATTAGTCTTACGTTCACCGAGTAAAAAATTTCCTTTGACGATTAGAAATTGAGAAAGTCGTGAGTGTCGACTCAATAAATTTTCTAGACGCTATCGCCGCTCTTCCTGATCAACTCGATCCCGCGGTAACGGTGGCACAGGGCGTGGATTTAAGTGGAGTCAGTCGTCCAGACGCTATTAATCGGGTGGTGGTACTCGGAATGGGCGGTTCGGGAATTGCCGGTGATGTAGTGGGGGCAGTAGGCGGCAACTCAGTTCCGATCATTATCAAGCAGGGCTATCGCGCGCCCGAGTATTTAGATTCGAAGTCGCTAGTTTTTGCTCTTTCTTATTCGGGAAATACTGAAGAAACTCTCTCGATGACTAAGGGGGCGGTTGATTCCGGGGCATCGGTAATAGCAGTTTCGTGCGGAGGGGCACTAGGCGATTTAGTTACTGAGTCGGGAGGCGTTTTAGTACCGTGCCCCTCTGGATTAATGCCCCGAGCAGCACTGGGCGCGTTGGTGGTCCCTTTGCTGGTAATTCTTGAACGACTTAACTTGCGAGCTGATAGTGCTGCGGACATAAAGCGCGCCTACGAGCAGTTAAGCAAGCGTAGGGATCAGTGTGTTCCCAAGACGACTGGGCCAAAAAACCCTGCTCGTGAATTAGCTCGAATGATTGGTCGCACCATTCCACTTATTTACGGAGGCGGAAGCATTGGTGGACTGGCCGCCCGGCGCTTCAAAAACGATATAAACGAAAATGCTAAGGCGCCGGCGTTTTGGGCGATGTACCCCGAACTGAATCACAATGAGATTTGTGGATGGGGCCAACACGGGGACGTCACTCGGCAGATTTTTAGCCTGGTTCAGTTGCGCCATCAAGATGAGCACCCGCGTTTGGCCGAGCAAATGGCCCTCTCGCGTTCGTTGACTGAAGAAGTGTTTGTCCAAGTGATTGAAGTTGAAGCTCAAGGTGAAGGCCGGCTGGCTCAACTCCTTGATCTGATGTATCTCGGGGCCTGGACTAGTTGCTATTTGGCTTTAGACAATGATGTTGACCCGGGCCCCATCGACGCCATCGCTCAGTTGAAGTCGAGCCTTGGTTCTTTCGTGCCCGAGCGCTAAGTAGCGGTTTGAATAGGTCGGAGTGCTAATCTAATAGTTGGTCGGGCCTAATGGCTGTGACCCGGTGATCCGGGCCGACTCCTGTTGATAGCCGCAAAAGCGGTGCCCGAGGGAGTACGGATTATCTATCTCCCCCTAACCAGGAGTCGAATATGACCCAGACGATTAATTACCCCGCTAAAGCCGACGGCAAAGCCGATTTCAAGGTGGCCGATTTAACTTTGGCCGAGTTCGGACGCAAAGAGATCGATTTAGCCGAGCACGAGATGCCTGGCCTGATGGCTATGCGTGAGCGCTACGGAACGACCAAGCCGCTAACGGGAGCACGCATCACGGGGTCGTTGCATATGACCGTGCAAACTGCAGTGCTGATTGAAACTCTTACGGTTCTAGGTGCACAAGTGCGTTGGGCCTCGTGCAACATTTTCTCTACTCAAGACCACGCCGCTGCCGCTATGGCCGCGGCCGGCATTCCAGTTTTTGCTTGGAAAGGTGAAACGCTCGAAGAGTACTGGTGGTGCACCGAACAAGCGCTGACTTGGCCGGGCGAAGAGGGACCGAACATGATCCTTGACGATGGTGGCGACGCCACTATGGCCGTCCATAAAGGGGTCGAATTTGAGCGAGCCGGTGCAGTACCCGATGCCACTTCGGGCGATTCAGAAGAGTGGACGGTTGTCTTGGGAGTCCTACGCCGTATTCTCGGTGAAGATAATCGTTTCTGGCACCGGTTGGGCGAAAAAATCCTCGGTGTAACTGAAGAAACCACTACTGGTGTTCATCGTTTGATCCAAATGCAAGAACAAGGATCACTGCTTTTCCCTGCGATCAACGTTAATGATTCGGTGACTAAGTCAAAGTTCGACAATCTTTATGGTTGCCGACACTCGCTAGTGGACGGAATTTGCCGAGCCACTGATGTAATGATCGCGGGGAAGGTGGCTCTTGTTGCCGGCTACGGCGATGTTGGCAAAGGTTCGGCTCAATCACTCCGGGGCCAAGGCGCTCGGGTAGTAATCGCCGAAATCGATCCCATCTGCGCTTTGCAGGCCGCCATGGAGGGCTACGAAGTATTGAGGATTGAAGACGTGTTAGATACGGCCGATATTTTTATTACGACTACCGGAAACAAAGACATCATTACGGCCGAACATATGAGCCAGATGAAACACAACGCCATTGTTGGAAATATTGGGCACTTTGATAATGAAATCGACATGGCCGGCTTGGCTCAAATCGAAGGCATAGAGCGCATCACCATCAAACCTCAAGTGGACGAGTGGGTTTTCCCCGCCCAGGGTAAAAATCCTGCGCACTCGGTCATCATTTTGGCCGAGGGGCGACTCTTGAATCTTGGCTGCGCTACTGGTCATCCCAGTTTCGTTATGTCGAACAGTTTCACTAATCAGGTGTTAGCCCAAATCGAGATCTTTACTCATAGGGATTTCTACGAGAACAAGGTCTACACGCTTCCTAAGCACCTCGACGAAGAAGTGGCCCGGCTACATCTCGAAAAGCTGGGGGTTCGCCTCACCGAGTTAACTGAAGATCAAGCGGATTATCTCGGGATTCCGGTTAAGGGACCGTACAAGCCTGATACCTACCGTTACTAAAGAGAGGTATGGATCGGGCGAGTTTGTCTCGCCGATCCATCTAGCAGACCTTATTTTTTGAACGACTATGGGGTTTCTTGGTGGGCTTAGCAGGCGGTGACTGGTCGAATTTGGCCACCGCCGCGGTGAGGTCAAGAATCAAATTGTCGGCCATGTCGCGGCTAAATCCTTCTCGTACGACGATCCGCAGGACTTCAACGTCGTCAAGTTTTGGCGGCAAGGTGTAAGCCGGAACAATCCACCCCCGAAGTCGGAGTTCTTCGCTTAGGTCGTGACAGGTGTAGCTATGCTTTCCTTTCAATTTTACCGTTACTAAAGGAAGAGCTTGGCGCGAACTTACTAACTCGAAGTCTCCAGTAGCGATAATTGCATCAGCAATTTTATTTGCGGTGTCAAGCAAGTTATTCATAATCCGGGTGTAGCCGTCGCGACCAAGGCGTAAAAAGTTGTAATACTGCCCAATGATTTGGCTTGAACCCTTAGAAAAGTTTAAATCGAAAGTGATTTGGTCATTCCCGAGATAATTATCGTGGAAAAGTAGTTCATCAGGAAGATCAGAGGTGTCGCGCCAGATCGCCCAGCCGACGCCAGGGTATACCAGCCCATACTTGTGCCCCGATGCGTTGATCGAACGCACTGACGGAAGACGGAAATCCCATTTGAGGTCGGGGTAAGCAAACGGAGCCACAAAACCACCCGAAGCGGCATCGACGTGAATCGGCACTTGCCAACCTGTTTTAGCGTTTAGTTCCACGATGGCGGCGTCGAGTGCTTCGATGGGCTCGAATTCACCGGTATAGGTGCTTCCTAATATGCCGACAACTGCAATAGTGTTCTCGTCTACCAACGCCAAAGCTTCGGGTACGCCGATAATCGAACGGCCAGGAGCCATGTCGACGTAACGTGCTTCGATATCAAAATAACGAACAAACTTTTCCCAAACGACCTGAACATTGGCCCCCATTACGATATTGGGGGTGCTAGTGGAAAGGCCAGCCGCCGCTCGACGTTTACGCCAATTCCATTTCAATGCGAGTCCGCACAAGTGAATTGCTTCCGAGGAACCCACGGTTGATGTTCCCATGGCTTGCTGGCCCGAAGCTTGGGCATGAAAGAGATCTGCGATGATACTTACGCACCGCCGTTCGATTTCTGCCGTCTGGGGATACTCTTCTGCATCAATAAAGTTTTTCGGCAGGGCTTCTTGCATAAGCAGTTGGGCTTCGGGATCCATCCAAGTCGTAACGAAAGACGCAAGATTTAGTAGCGGGTTGCCATCAAGACTCATTTCGTCATGAATCAATTGATAAGCGGCTGACCCCGATAATTCGGTTTCGGGAATTTGCCACCGAGGAATTGAAGAATCCATACTGCGTTGTCCAAAAAGTGGTGAAAGAGTTGCCTCGGCTTCTTCCCCTTGTACGTGTTTGGCCAGCATTATGATCCTCTCGTTCCCGTAAGCGCTACTACGCAGTCCGGTGATGCTAACAGGGGGCAAAAAAATAGTTATATGTCATAGGCGGGGGATACTTTCTCGGGCGTGCTCAAAACCCTTTGGTCGTTAGTGCTCCCGACAACTTGCCCAGGTTGTCGAAAGCACGGTTACCCCGTATGTCTTGCTTGTGAAGCATTGCTTCAGTCGGCCCCAACTGCTCCACCGCCGGTAGGCGTAGATGCTTGGGCGGCTCCGTTTGCTTACGAAGGAGTTGCCCGCAAACTTATTACTCAGATCAAGTATCAAGGTGGCCATTCGGCCAGTGAGTGGTTAGCCCAGGAAATGCTCGACTGTGCTCCGGCTCGACAAAGCATTGCTCGGCAATCACTTTTGATCACTTGGGCGCCGACGACTCGTGCTCGGCGTCGGGGACGCGGTTTTGATCAAGCTGAGGTATTGGCTCGAGCGGTGGGTAAAAGAATGAGTCAGCCAACTCGGTCACTTCTGCGCCGCAGTCCCGGACCGCCCCAGACGGGATTATCTGGTGCCGATCGGCGCAACGCCCCCAGTTTTTCTGTCGTTCATCCAGTAAGCGGTTTGATATTGCTAATCGATGATGTGGCCACCACGGGGGCGACACTTTCTGCTGCCGCCGAGTCACTAAAAAAATCGGGAGCAACTCGAGTGGTTGCACTTACTGCTGCTCGCACTCCTGCTCGGCCAAATATTCGTTCGTCCGGTGAATCGTTAAATTAGATTCACGGATTGATTCGGCGGGCTACCCACATTCCGTCTTGGTCAAATACTTTTTTGAATTTCCCCTTAGCTATTAGCGAGTCAAGTAGTTTTTGCCCCTGCGCGTCAGTTATGTAGCGATCAATTGCTAGCCAATCAATTCTTTGAGGATTTCTATTTTTGCTGCCCGTAACGCCCCAGTTCTGGCTTTTCCACGGGTTGGGGAACGAATAGATCTCGCTTCTTCCACTTAGCTGAGGAACCAATGTGTAACTCGCGCTCACCGTTGCGTCGTCTGGAACTGCGTCTAAGGCACCTTGTTGTGCCTCTTGGCGAGTATTTTCCGTCAGTGGCCACCACCCGTCTTGGTAACTGTTTCCGATTGGTGACGGTCCCCAAGAAAATGTAGCCAATACTGCACACGTCAGCACTGCCAGGGGAAGAAACCGAACTCCTGATGTCACTAGTCGTAGATTTTTTACCCGGGCCGCCCGACGGCAAGCAAACGCCACTCCTTCGACCATGGCTAACGTTGCGGCTACTAGCGGGATAGCGGCGTAGCGAAAAGTGATAGTTCGAGTCCAAGGATAATTGCTGATTGCGTCAAGAATGAACTGGGGAAGACCAATCAAAAGTTCAATCGGAGCTAGCAGACTGGTCAGCCCGTAAGGTGCTAATAATTGCCAACCAAAGTGCTGAGTTTCTGATGAGACAAGACGGCTAGTTATATTTCCGGGGTCGTGAATTAAGGTGCTAAGCATTCCTCCCGCTGATCCTCCAACACCGCTATACAACTCTCCGTAGTGGGCCGAATGGCCAGAAACTCCTGGGATAAGTATTTGCGAAACAAAAATTATCCAGCCCACAGAAGCAGTGAAAGTTATTAAACCTACGGTGCGATTACTGATCTGCTTTTCCCCGGATGAATTTTTACTGCGTAGGGCAATGATTATCCCGAGCATTGCCACCGCTAGTGCTACATCTTCTTTCCACATCACGGCAAAGATCGCCCAAAACGCGAACCAACGCCATGAACGTTTAGTGGCACAAAGGTAAGCCATTAGGAGAGGAGTTAAAGCAATCGTTTCTGGGTGAAACAATTCGGCCGTGAAAAACTGTAGAGCGGGGTGTAATAAAAATGCTGCCGCGAGAGCAGCCGCTGACCACGGACTAAGCATGCGATAGCGACCCAAAAGATATATTGGGACAACGCCAAGCCCCAGTACGACAACTTGGGTGACGTTCAGAAAGTTAGGCCCTGCTCCAAGCCATGAAGCGGGTGCGAAAAGATACAAACCGAAATTAGCGTGATGCCCAAATGCCGGCAGACCGCGCACGGTGATGAAGCTCTGGCCACGCGCCAAGAGCCAAACCGCTTGGTCATAAATGCCCATGTCGAAATCAACCGACCAGAAGCCGTTTTGTTTTTTGACTACCAGGATGCTGAAGGTGAGCACCCAGACGAGGGTTATTGCCCCCAAGGCAAGAACGGCAGGGTGGACGCGGCGGAATCGAAGCCCCAGGGGATTAGTGGTCATCTGTGAATATTCTCAGAATATGGCGGTCCAACGCGAGCAGAGGGCAGGGTTCTCACCGGTAAGATCATAAGTAATGGGATTACTTCAGAAAGTTTTGCGCGCGGGTGAGGGCCGAAAGGTCAAAATCCTCGAATCCATTGTTCCTCAGGTCTCGGCCTTTGAGCCCGAAATGGAAAACCGAAGCGATGATGACCTGCGCGCGCTGACCACTGAGTTTCAATCGCGTATTGATCGCGCGGGGGATATCGAGACTGGCCGTCAAGCTCGACTTGAAGTGCTTGACGATATTTTGCCGGAGGCGTTTGCTGCCGTTCGCGAAGCGGGCCGAAGAACTCTTGGGCAGCGTCACTTCGATGTCCAAATCATGGGTGGAGCCGCTTTGCATCTTGGTTGGGTAGCCGAAATGAAAACTGGTGAAGGAAAAACCCTGGTCGCAACACTTTCCGCGTATCTCAATGCCCTGGCTGGATACGGAGTTCATCTAGTAACCGTAAACGATTATTTGGCTAAGCGTGACTCTGAATGGATGGGTCAGCTTTATCGCTTTCTTGGGCTCGACGTAGGCGTTGTCTTGAGCGAAATGAATGACTGGGACGTAAAAAAAGCTGCTTATGCCGCTCATATAACTTACGGAACCAACAATGAATTTGGATTTGACTATCTGCGCGACAACATGGCCTCGACCCGAGAAGAACAAGTCCAGCGCAAGCATTCTTACGCGATCATCGATGAGGTTGACTCAATTCTTATTGATGAGGCTCGTACACCCTTAATCATTTCGGGTAGAGCTGAAGATGCGCAAGACCTTTATCAGCAGTTTGCTCGAGTGGCAAAGATGCTTGAGCGGGAGCGTGATTATGAGGTGGACGAAGCAAAAAAAACAGTAGTACCAACGGAAGAAGGGATTGCTCGAGTTGAAGAAGCACTCAGTGTAAGTAACTTGTATGAGCATGTTAATCAGAACTACGTCCACCAACTTCAAGCCGCGCTACGAGCTAAAGAGCTTTTCAAACGCGATGTTGATTACGTCATCCAAGACGGCGAGGCTCGGATTGTTGATGAATTCACTGGTCGCATACTTGAAGGGCGCCGCTGGAGTGAAGGTTTACATCAAGCGGTTGAAGCTAAAGAAGGGGTAAGGGTTAAGGAAGAGAACCAGACGCTGGCCACGGTAACTCTCCAGAATTATTTCCGTATGTACGAGAAGATCTCGGGGATGACAGGTACGGCTTCTACCGAAGCGGGCGAATTCGCTCACACTTATGGGCTGGAAGTTGTTTCTATCCCCACCAACCGACCTTTGGTTCGAGTTGACGATCCTGACCTTATTTATAAATCCGAAGAAGCCAAGTTCGTAGCTGTTGCTGATGACATCAAAGAACGCAACGAAGCCGGTCAGCCGGTATTGGTGGGGACTATTTCGGTAGAAAAATCTGAGCATCTGTCTCGGTTGCTAGAAAAGCGGGGCATTGTTCACTCGGTCTTAAACGCCAAGGCCAACGAGAGCGAGGCTCACATTGTGGCTCAAGCTGGCCGACCTAACGCAGTAACCGTAGCGACCAACATGGCCGGACGGGGGGTCGATATTTTGCTGGGTGGATTCCCCGAAGGTTTGGCTACTAACGAACTACTTGCTGAAGGGACTACTCCTAACGAATCGCCCGAGCGTTATCAAGAAGTTTTACAAAAAATAAAGGAGCAGTGCGCGACTGAAGGTCAGCACGTCAGAGAGTTGGGTGGTCTTTTTGTATTAGGTACGGAACGCCACGAAAGTCGCCGTATTGATAACCAATTGCGGGGGCGTTCTGGGCGACAGGGTGACCCTGGGGCTACTCGTTTCTATTTGTCTCTCGAAGATGACCTCATGCGCTTGTTTGCTACTGGCGCTATGAGCTGGGTAATGGACCGAGCTTTCCCTGACGATATGCCGCTCGAAGCGAAAATGGTGACCAAAGCTATTGAGCGGGCACAAAACACCGTAGAGGCACGCAACTTTGAGATTCGTAAAGATGTCTTAAAATACGACGAAGTAATGAATGAACAGCGCAAGATTATTTATCGCCGACGACAGCAAATACTTGATGGTGAAGATCTTGGTGAACAGACAGTGGTGGCAATTTCTGACGTAGTGGAACGCCTAGTCGAGACCTACTGCGTAGGCGAGTTTTCTGAAGAGTGGGATTTAGACGAACTGCATAAAGATCTTCAGCTAAGCGTCCCGTCTACTCTTGCTCAATCTGATCTCAATGATGTTGTCCATATTGAGCAACTCAAAGAATTGGTTATCGAAGATGCACTTAATCAGTACCGTCAAAAAGAAGACCAAGTAGGGTCCCAAACTCTGCGAGAAATTGAACGCCGAGTGATGTTGTCGGTGATTGACCAGCATTGGCTCGAGCATCTCTACGAGATGGATTACTTGCGTGAAGGAATAAATCTTCGTGCCATGGGCCAACAAGACCCTTTGGCCGAGTGGCAGCGTGAAGGTTTTGACATGTTCGAGGCCATGATGTCCATGATTGATGACGACTTTGTGCGTTATGTCACCCATCTTGACGTGGCGGTTGATGAGGCGACCTCGCCCGTGCGCGACTTGAACTACAGCGCCCCTGGGTCTCCGGTACAAGGGACAAGCGCTATGGAGGCATTAGCCAATACTTCGCGGTCTGATGTTCCTGGTGCTCCACCCGAAGAGGGAAACGGCCTTGAGTACGAGGCAGTTAGCGGAACAGTACGAGTAGAGAAAACCCCCGGTCGGAACGATCCTTGTTTTTGCGGCAGCGGGAAAAAGTTCAAACTCTGTCACGGTCGTTAAGCGAATCTAGCAATGCGCGATTGTTCTGAAGAAATTTCTGATATAGAAAAAAGAGTTTCTGACGCTAATAAGTATCTCCGTATTGACGAGGCTCGCAAAACTGTTGCTGAGATCGAATTGCAGGTTGCCAAGCCCGATCTTTGGGACGACCCAGATCGGGCCCGAGAACTCACGACCTTAATGGCGCGCGCCCGAGCTGATGTGGACAATCTTGATGATCTTTATCAAAAACTTTCTGACGTAAAAACTCTTTACGAACTCAGTCGTGAAGAAGAGGACGATTCGGTCACCACCGAAGTAGAAGACGGACTAGTGGCTCTACGCAAAGACCTTGATCATCTTGAGCTGCGAGCCTTATTCGCGGGCGAACACGACGAGCGAGACGCTATATGTGAAGTTCATTCTGGGGCCGGTGGTACTGACGCCCAAGATTGGACTGAGATGATGATGCGTATGTTCATGCGTTGGGCTGAGCGACAAGGCTTTACGGTTGAAGTTGATGAACTGCAAGCCGGCGCCGAAGCAGGTCTTACTTCAGCCACATTTACCGTAAAAGGTCGCTACGCGATGGGGATGTTGTCCGGCGAGCGAGGGGTCCATCGTCTCATTCGTATTTCACCTTTTGACGCCAATGCTCGTCGACAGACTGCTTTCGGATCATTCGATTGCGTTCCCGCTTTGGAAGAAAAAGAAGAGCCAGAAATAGAAATCGCCGATTTACGCATCGACACTTTTCGGTCGTCCGGCGCCGGAGGTCAGCACGTCAACGTCACCGATTCCGCGGTGCGAATCACTCACATCCCTTCCGGCATAGTCGTTTCTTGTCAAAATCAGCGTTCCCAAACTCAAAATAAAGCTCGAGCTATGCAGATCTTGGCCGCTCGGCTCGCCGAGGCTCAGCGGCAAGCCCAAGCAGATGAATTGGCCACTGCCTCGGGCGACAAACGAGACGTGGCGTTCGGAAATCAAATTCGGACCTACACCATGGCGCCTTACCAGTTGGTTAAAGATGAACGCACGCGCTATGAGACCGGAAATATCGACGCAGTTCTCGATGGCGACCTCGACGGCTTTATCGAAGCGTGGCTGCAATGGCGCCGGAGAGAAGGTATTAATTCTTAAATACCATTGAGGGATACTAGGTAATTATTGCTCTATGGGGTGTCCCAAAATTGTCGATTTGGACTGGTATTGTTTGTTCTCGCGTATCGAATACATCGACCGCTCAATATTCTTCCTGATAAACCTTAGCCAGTAAGGACACTTAATCAATGTTGCGCTTCGAGAATGTCGAGAAAATCTACAAAGGCGATGTGGCCGCTTTAAGCGATGTAAATGTTGATGTGCAAAAAGGTGAGTTTATTTTTTTAGTTGGTCCGTCGGGCTCAGGTAAGTCAACTTTCCTTAAGTTGCTTTTACATGAAGAACAGCCCACTTCGGGGCGAATCATTGTTGCCGGGCGAGATATAACTCGGCTTTCACATTGGAAACTTCCACAATTACGACGCAACGTCGGAACTATCTTTCAAGACTTTAAGTTGCTTCCTTCCAAAACTGTTTATGAAAATGTTGCTTTCGCTATGGAAGTAATTGGCCGCCCTAAACACGTAATTCAGTCACAAGTGCCAAAAGTTTTAGAATTGGTTGGACTTGAAAGTAAAAGTGATCGCTTTCCTACTGAATTGTCTGGTGGGGAGCAGCAGCGAGTTTCCATTGCTCGAGCATTTGTAAACCGCCCCTTAATTCTTTTGGCTGACGAGCCAACGGGAAACCTTGACCCTGCTAACACGGTCGGGGTAATGCGAATTCTTGACAGCATCAATAAAGCGGGCACCACTGTCTGTATGGCTACTCACGATGGCCGAATTGTTGACGCCATGCGCCGGCGAGTCGTCGAGTTGGATCACGGGCGAGTAGTGCGAGATGAAGTTCGAGGTCTTTATGGCGAAGGCGGGGAGCAATAGCCGTGTGGGGGCGAATTAAGTACTTCGGACGCGAAACAGTAATTTCGCTCCGGCGAAATCTTTTGATGACCATCGCTGGTGTGATCACTGTCGCGGTTTCTCTGGCTCTTTTTGGAGGAATTCTTCTTCTGTCTCGCTGGGTAGACCATGGAACTGAGCGCATCAAAGGGGGAGTGCGACTAGAAGTATTTATGAACGTGGAGGCGACTGACGGCCAGATCGCGGATGTGCGTTCGTCGCTCAACACCGACCCCGACGTTAAGTCTTTCCGCTTTTTTGACAAGCAAGACGCTCTCGCTGAATTCAAAAGAATTTTCCGCAAGGATCCTGATTTAGTGAAAAATATCACTGCGGACGCACTGCCTACCTCTTATCGCATCGTTCCCGAAACGGCGGAGAAAACCAGCAACATCCAAAATCGCTTTGAGGTTTTGCCCGGAGTAGACGATGTCGCTACTCCCGAAGAGGCGCTGCGGGGCCTTCTCGACGCCACCAATACGGCGAGAATCATATTTATCGGGCTTTCCCTGATATTGCTGATGTCGTCTCTTTTCCTGATCGTTAATACGATCCGACTGGCCACCTTCGCCCGAAGGCGAGAAATCGAAGTAATGAAACTCGTTGGTGCGTCTAACTGGTTTATTCGGGTGCCGTTCATGGCTGAAGGGCTCATCCAAGGGCTCATTGGAGCTGGGCTCGCGGTGGCAGTGGTGGTAGCCCTAAAAGTAGGTTTCGACCGATGGTTCAATAGCCCGAATGGTTTTTTTCGAGAGTTTTACTTGACTACCGCCGACGCAGTGACGGTATCAATCTACGTTTTCGTCCTCGGGATTGTGATTGGACTAATTGGAGCCACGATTGGGCTCAGACGCTTCTTGAGGGTTTAATTTCTTAATTTCCCCAATACCGGTATAGTTTTTATCCTTCCCCTGGTGTTGACAGTGTGACTTATGTTGCTAATGTTGTTAGTCCTATGAGATCCCCTTCGTTGATTCGCCGTGCCCAGATTTACGCCGTAACCGCTATTTGCGTTGGCGCACTATCGGTCGTGGTCGTCCATCCCGTAGTTGCCGCTCCCGCTGATGATCGTTCAAATCAATTACGCAAACAAATCGGCGAGGCCTCTAGTCGAGAAGCGGCGGCCCTGAACCAACTTCAGGCGATCCGAGACCGAAAAGCCGTTGTTGATGCCCAAGTAGCGGCCCTTGATGCCCAAGTCGCAGCAGCCGAAGCTCGTCTCGCACCCTTGGCGGCTGAGGCTGCCCGTTTGACTGCGGCGTATAACCAACTCGCCCAAGAAGTTGCCACCAAACAAGCTGAGCTCGATACCGCCAAAAAGCGGTTTTCAGTTTCGGCCGCGGAAATGTATCGGTCAGCTCGTCGAGGAGTTACTTACGACGCAGTTCTTACTGCTCAACCCGACTCGATGGTTCAGCAAAACAAATACCTTGACCAAGTTTCTAGCGACCGGCGGGAAATCGTTGAACAGGTTTCTGAAATACGGGCCGACTTAGATCGTCAGCGTCGGCTAATCGAAATCCAAAAAGCCGCGGCCGATGAAGTTGCGGCCCAAGCCCAAGCCACCCGAGACGAAATTTCTGCTCTGCGCGGCCAGATTGAACCGGCCCGGGCCCAGTCGGCCAATGAGGAAGCCGCGGAGCGGCAGGCAGTTTCTGGCATCCAAGCCGAACGCTCTAGTTACGAACGCGAACTCGCCAGCCTTCAAGCCGCCTCGGACTCTATTGCCGCGCGCCTGCGCGCCCTCGGGGCCGGCTCGGGCAGTCCCGGTGGGTGCCAAGCTCGACCAGTGCCTGGGGCAGTGACTAGCCCCTTCGGACCTCGATTGCATCCAGTTCTGCGCTCGACTCGTCAGCATTCTGGGGCAGATATGAATGCCTCATCGGGAACGTCAATCCATGCTTGCCGAGCAGGAAAGATCGTAATTGCCGGTTGGCAAGGTGGTTACGGAAACACGGTTGTGATTGACCACGGTGGAGGTATGGCCACGCTTTATGGCCATCAGTCTCGTATTGCTGTCAGCGAAGGCCAACAGGTGAACGCGGGAGACGTAATTGGCTATGTTGGTTCAACTGGGATGAGTACTGGGCCGCACTTACATTTTGAAGTTCGAATCAGTGGTAATCCGGTCAACCCTGCTTCGTATCTTTAAGATAGAAGTATCGCCTATCCCTAATATCGTCGTAGTAATTGGAAGGTTGCCCTGTGAGTATTGTGCGCATTAACGCAATTTCGGTGCCCAAGGAAAAGGCGGAAGAGTTAGAGCGGCGCTTTGCTGCTCGAGCGGGTCAAGTCGAATCGGCCCCTGGGTTTGAAGCCTTTGAACTTTTGCGCCCTACCGATGATCGAGATGAGTACCTCGTCTACACCCGCTGGGCTTCCGAGGCTGATTTCGTCGCGTGGACGCAAAGTCAATCTTTTCGTGCGGGGCACCAGGCACAAAATAACGAGGGCCCCGTGAGCAGCAACAGCGAATTGTGGAGTTATTTGGTAGTTCAACACCAAGAAGCAACCAAGTAAGGGGATCGCAACTCGGTGGAATATTTACAGGAGTTCCACGGGTGGTGGGGGTATGTGGCTATAACCGCCAACGGAATTCTTGGTGCGGCTGCTTTGGTGGCATGGAGAGCTCCCAAAATCCGAGGCCAGTGGTTGTGGATTTCTATCATTGCCGCCGAAGTCGCCATGCTCATCCAAGTGCTAGTCGGAGTCGTGTTAGTGGCTTCGGGGGATTATCGAGTAGCCCGATTTCACATGTTCTACGGGTTTATTGCCTTTCTCACCGTTGGCTTGGCCTATCAGTATCGCAATCAGATGCGGGGTCGGCGCGAAATGCTTTACGGTTTAGTTGGTCTTTTCCTTATGGGGCTCGGAATTCGGGCCATTCTTCAAGTCGGATCGTGAACGGTGATGTTCGGTGAGTAAGAAAATGCGGGTTTTACTTTTATTTGGTGGTCGCTCGGCTGAGCATGATGTGTCTCGTGTCAGCGCAGTGGCGGCAGCTATTTCTCTTGACCCTACTCGTTACGAAGTTTTACCAGTGGCGATTAATCGGTCGGGCGAGTGGTTGCTGGCCACCGAGACGCAAAAGTTTCTTGATGGCCCACGAGAAATTGTTCCCGAATCATTTATAGTTGAAGGAATCAAAGTGACTGGGCCTTCTGTCCCAGGTCAAAATAAATTAGTTTTTGCTGAACCCACTGCGGATAATAGCAATTTAAGTTTTGATGTTGTATTACCACTACTGCACGGCCCGTTTGGCGAAGACGGAACTATCCAAGGTCTACTTGAACTAGCCGATGTTCCTTATGTTGGATCTGGGGTAGTTGGTTCTGCGGTAGCGATGGACAAGGTCATCATGAAGCGCGCTTTTGTCGCCGAAGGATTGCCCGTACCTAAGTGGTTGCCATTTCGTGATGGTCAAGATAAAGCCGAGATATTGGCACAATGCGAATCGCGTCTGGGGTATCCAATGTTCGTTAAACCCGCCAACCTTGGTTCGTCGGTGGGTATCTCTAAAGTTCTCAACCCTAAAGAGTTCGCCACTGCCATTGATCTTGCTTGGCGATACGACGAGTGGATAGTGATCGAAGAAGGAGTAACTGCTCGCGAAATAGAAGTCGCAATTTTGGGGGACAACCCACCCGAGGCGTCGATTCCCGGTGAGATTATTCCCGGATCTGATTTTTATTCTTATTCTGATAAATACATCGATAATTCAGCCGAGTTGTTGGCCCCTGCCCCACTTGATAACGACTTGGTGATTGAGGTGCAAAATTTGGCTAAGCAAGCATTTTTGGCTTGTCGGTGCGAATCTATGGCTCGAGTCGATTTTTTCTACGAAGAGAAACGAGACGACGGTCGACCGGGTCGAGGTTTTCTTGCTAATGAAGTAAACACGATTCCTGGGTTTACTCCAATATCTATGTACCCTCGACTCTGGAAAGAGTCTGGCCTCAGTTATTCCGCGCTGCTCGACCGCTTGATCGACCTAAGTCTTGAACGCCATTCTCGGCGATCGTCACGAACGGCTAAATCCCTCGCCGCGGATTAGTCGTTTCGGCGATCAAGAAGCGTTTAAACGCTCTTCTAGTTCAGCCAGTTCGGCACGCAGCACCGGGGGGAGTTTTTCGCCGAACGAATCAAAGTGTTCGACTGTGGTGGGTATCTCTTGTCGCCACTCGGCCAGATTTACCGCCAGTGCTTCTTCAAGGTTTTCTCGGTCTGAGTCGCTTAAGCCGTCAAGGTTGAGGTCTTCTGGTCGCGGAACTACGCCAATAGGGGTATCAATTCCGTCCGCTTCGTTTTCCAGCCGGCGGCAAATCCATTCGAGCACTCGAGAGTTTTCTCCGAATCCTGGCCACAGGAATTTTCCGTCTCCGTCTTTGCGGAACCAATTGACTCCATAAATGCGAGGAAGTTTGGCTTCATCGGTCCGGTCAGTCATCGAAAGCCAGTGAGTGAAGTAGTCGCCCATGTGGTAACCGCAAAACGGAAGCATGGCGAACGGGTCACGGCGCAATTCACCCAGCCCGCCTGTGGCGGCCGCAGTTTTTTCTGAGCCCATAGTGGCGGCGATGAAGACTCCGTTATTCCAGTCTCGCGATTCGTAAACGAGGGGAACGGTGGTGGCTCGTCGACCGCCAAACAAGAATGCCGAAATAGGCACACCGTTAGAGTCGTCAAACTCGGGAGCTAAAATTGGGCACTGAGTTAGTGGGGCACAAAAACGCGCGTTGGGATGAGCTGCGGGTGACTCAGACTCAGGTGTCCAGTCTTGGCGATGCCAATCGGTGAGATGGGTAGGAATTTCGCCGTCAAAATCTTCCCACCAAACGTCGCCGTTGTCAGTTAGGGCAGTATTGGTAAATACGGTATTGGATTCAATGGTCTCCATTGCGTTGCGGTTAGTTGCCCGGTTAGTCCCGGGAGCTACTCCGAAGAATCCATTTTCTGGGTTGATGGCGTAAAGCTGGCCGTCAGGGCCAATCTTCATCCAGCAGATGTCGTCACCAACGCACTCAGCCTTCCAACCCGTTACTTCTGGGATAAGCATGGCCAAATTAGTTTTACCGCACGCCGACGGGAAGGCTGCTGCGATATAGAAAACCTTGCCTTTAGGGCTAGTGAGTTTAAGGATCAACATATGTTCGGCGAGCCAGCCTTCATCTCGAGCGATTACTGAAGCGATCCGCAGCGCGAAGCATTTCTTGCCGAGTAGAGCATTGCCTCCGTAGCCCGATCCGTACGACCAAATTTCTCGAGTTTCGGGGTAATGGACGATCCATTTTTCTTCCGGGTTACACGGCCAAGCCACATCGTCTTCGCCCGGCTCTAGCGGTGCGCCTAGAGAGTGAACGCACGGAACGAAACTTCCGTCGGTTCCAAGAACATCAAGAGCACCTTGACCGGCCCGAGTCATTACTCGCATGCTGATGGCCACATAAGCCGAGTCAGTTAATTCAACCCCTATGTAAGAAAGAGGTGAACCTAGTGGGCCCATTGAGAAGGGAATAACGTACATCGTGCGCCCGCGCATGGAGCCAGAAAAGAGACCGCCCATCTTGGCCCGCATTTCTTTTGGGTCCATCCAATTATTGGTTGGCCCCGCATCAGATTTAGATTCAGAGCAAATAAAAGTGCGGTCCTCTACTCGGGCGACATCGCCAGGATCACTAGTAGCCCAGTAAGACCCTGGACGCCGCTTAGGGTCGAGTGCGGTAAGAGTACCTGCGTCGACAAGTTGTTGGCATAGTGCCGCGTACTCTTCGTCCGACCCATTTACCCAATAGATCGAGTCGGGTTGAGTTATTTCCGCAATTTCAGCAACCCAGGCTAAAAGCTTAGGGTGTTTAGTAGGGGCATCGTTAAGCAAAAGATTTTTCACTGATCTTTATCTCTAAATTTCTACCGGGGGCATACCCATGTCGGCTTCTGATCCGATACGAATCTGAGTGACATTACCGTCGCCATCAAGCTCGAAATTTATCCGCTGGCCTTGGCGAAGATTTCTAAAGACTGACCCCTCAAGCGCGTCGGACGCGAGGATAAATTCTTTCCGATCTTGGTCGGAAACAATTATCCCTTCCGCTCTGATTGGGTCGAAACTGCGTACTACGCCTTGCATTTCACTCCCCGCTAGGGCTTTTGGACCTTCCCCGCCTTAAGACAAGATGTGCACACCGCTAAACGCTTAGGTGTTCCGTTGACGATAGCCCGTACTTTTTGAATATTAGGATCCCAGCGTCGTTTAGAACGACGATGGGAGTGGCTTAGTTGCATACCAAATCGTGGGCTTTTCCCGCACACATCACATACCGCTGCCATTACTTCAAACCTCTCCTGAGTCTTGCCTAGTAATCTTGTAAATCAAGGGTATTAGGCCTTGATCGCCAGTTAAATCCGGTGCCCTTTAGGTTAGCAGTGGCCTCACTAACGCCTCTTATGGCCACGCCGCTAGCATTAGCCCTCAGATGGTTGCCCTTGAAGCGCTTGATGGCGCAGCCCTTGCCCGGGTCATAACGACGTTTCGAGATACCTTACGCGTGCACCAAGACGAACTGAATCGTCTTAACGTGTATCCCGTTCCCGACGGCGATACCGGCACCAATATGGCTTTGACGCTGGAATCGGTTTGCGCTGAAGTGGGCGATTCGGTGCGAATAGACGATGTATGCCAAGCGCTTTCTCACGGATCTTTGATGGGGGCGAGAGGTAACTCGGGGGTGATCCTCTCGCAAATTCTGCGAGGGCTTTCTGACACATTTGCTAGTAGTGGCGAGTGCACCGGAAAAGAATTAATAACCGGACTTCGAGTTGCTTCCGATGCTGCCTATCAGGCAGTGATGCGACCAGTCGAAGGAACCATACTTACTGCGGTTCGTTGCTCGGCTGAAGCGGCCGAGGAACTTGATAATCCCAAGTTTAATGGCGACTCGTTAGTTGCAGTATTAGAGCGTGCTACTCAGGCGGCGCAAACGGCGGTTGATGAAAGCCCTGAACTTTTACCAGCTCTCAAAGATGCCGGTGTGGTTGACGCGGGCGGACGGGGCTTCACTCTCTTGTTGTGGTCATTTTTAAATGTTGTTGATGGTAGAGAAACCCCTGAGCCTGAAGAGGTTGCTCTTCTTGATCAAGTGGCAATGCACCAACACGACTCTGAACTGTCATCACTTAGATATGAGGTTATGTATTTGCTTGAAGCCGAAGACGCTCCGGTTGTTGAATTTAAAAAAACTTGGGGCGCAATTGGTGATTCCATCGTCGTTGTCGGTGGTGGTGGTCTCTGGAACTGTCATATTCACACTAATGACATTGGTGCCGCCGTAGAAGCTGGGATCCAAGCCGGTCGACCGCGTGAAATTCGTGTTACCGACCTCATAGAGCAGGTCGAAGAAGAGCAGTGGGTTAGAACTGCTAGCGAAGACGACTCACACGCCGGTGAGGATACTGGTGAACCAGTCACAACCGGAGTAGTGGCCGTTGCGGTCGGCCGGGGGTTGCAGCGTTTACTTGGTTCAGTAGGAGTTAGGGAAGTTATCGCGGGTGGACAGTCGATGAATCCTTCCACCGCACAGATTTTAGAAGCAGTTGACCGAGTCTCGGCCGAAGGCGTGATCGTTCTTCCTAATAATAAAAATATCGTCCCCGTAGCTCAGCGAGTAGAGGAATTGACCGAACGAAAAATCGGCGTGGTTCCCACGCACTCAGTAGTAGAGGGTTTGTCTGCATTAATGGCCTACGATCCGTCGGCCCCGCTAGAAGACAACGTCGAAGCAATGACGGCAGCTTCTAGTCGAGTACGAACGGGAGAAGTGACGCAAGCAGTGCGTGACAGCGTTGCTGAATGCGGCCCCATTGCTGAAGGAGACTGGCTTGCTATTTCCCGTGAAGGGATTTGTTCGGCTGAGTCGTCTCCAGCCGATGCAGTGATTGCTCTTATCGATCACTTAGTTCAACCCGAAAGTGAGCTAGTTACAGTGTTGCTAGGTACTGATGCTCGCTCGGCCGACGTAACGAAATTACGTGAATACATTGGCCTTGAGCACTCTGACTTAGAGATGGAAGTCCATGAAGGCAATCAGCCGCTTTATCCGTTCCTTATCGGAGTGGAGTGAATTTAAGTGGAAGGCCGGGATAAATCCGGTCTGACGCTTAGGGAATTACGTGATTTACCAGTAACTCAACTACGAGCGGTCGGACCAAAACTCTCAGAACAACTAGGCGAGATGGGCATCGCTACGGTGCTGGACCTGATTGAGCACTATCCCCGGCGCTATCACGACCGCACCAATGTGCAAGAAATAGCCCAACTAAAACCCGATGAAGAGGCCACGGTTACGGGGAGAATTAAAAAGGTTTCGCTACGCCGGCCTCCTCGGCGCCGGCCAATTGTCGAAATGGAACTTTTTGATGGCACTTCCTACTTGAAACTGACATTTTTTAATCAGGAGTACCGGGGGAAAATACCCGAAAATACCGAGGTATCCGTTTTTGGCCGCCCGGCAATCAATCGTGGTCGTTTGCAAATGATTAATCCCGCGGTTGATATTTTAGAAAAAGTTGGCGAACCGTTTACTGGCGTATTGCTTCCTATCTACCCCCAGTCGGGGAAAGCGGGAATACACAGTTGGCAGATTAGAAAATTGGTAAGTGGTGCCCTTAAGCGTTGCGAAGAGCGATCTTTTTACGATCCACTTGAGAAAGAGTGGTTGCAAACTTATGACTTAGTAGGTAGAGCGACTGCTTACAACGACATACATCGGCCCGATAAAATTGATGAAGTTTTTCGAGCTCGCAAACGATTGACTTTTGATGAATTCATGCGAATGCAGTTAGCGCTAGTCGCTCGCAAACGAGCAATCGAACGTGAAAGCAGTGGACTGTCTCACCGCATTGATGGCGAACTTGTGCCTAATTTTATTAAGAACTTGCCCTTTGCTTTAACTAAAGATCAAGAACGCGTCATCGATGAAGTTTTTTCCGACATGGCTTCTCCCGGACCAATGCATCGCTTGCTCCAAGGTGAGGTCGGATCTGGTAAAACGGTGGTCGCGCTGGCGGCTTTGTTGCTGGCCGTACAAGGGGGACACCAAGGCGCCTTCATGGCTCCCACTGAAGTTTTGGCTGAGCAACACGCTCTGACTCTGCGAGCGCTTGTGGGGGCTTTACGGATAGACGAGCCCGGCTCTCTTTTAGGCGAAAGACCAGTCGGTATTTCGCTGTTAACTAATAAAACAACTGCTGTCCAACGGCGCCAAATCACTGAAGGACTGAGTACTGGAGTCATTGACATCGTGGTCGGAACTCATGCACTCATTTATGACGGAATTGAGTTTTCCCGACTAGGGGCAATAGTCATTGATGAACAACACCGATTTGGTGTAGAGCAGAGAGATCTTTTGCGGGGCAAAGGTAATGAGCCTGACGTATTGGTTATGACTGCTACCCCGATCCCTCGCACTGCGGCAATGTTGATTTATGGAGACCTCGATAAGTCAGAACTGCGCAGCTTGCCCGCTGGCCGTTCTCCCATTACGACAAAAATTGTTGGACCGAGTTCCCTTGAGCGAGGTGAAGTCTACGAAGTGTTGAAAGAAGAAGTAAAAATGGGTCGGCAAGCCTTCGTCATTTGTGCGTTAGTAGAGGGTTCAGAAAAACTCGAAGCTAAAGCGGCAACCGAAGAGTTTGACCGACTGGGGCGAGAAGAACTTTCTGGATTGCGCTTAGGCTTGCTTCATGGCCAGATGCCTTCAGCCAATAAAGAATCGGTAATGCAAGAGTTCCGCAATGGTGTTCTCGATGTCTTAGTGGCAACAACAGTGGTGGAAGTAGGAGTTGATATCCCGAACGCCACAATTATGATTATTGAAGACGCAGATCGCTTTGGCCTTTTGCAGTTACATCAGTTACGGGGCCGCATCGGTCGCGGCGTCCACGCATCTCAATGTTTTTTACTGGCTGAACCTTCAACTAGCGAAGGCCAGGCTCGGCTTGAGGCGATGTGTGAGAGTACCGATGGGTTTGAGTTGGCTGAGAAGGACTTAGAGATAAGAGGCTCAGGCGCAGTGTTTGGTGAGCGTCAGTCGGGATTTACTGACTTAAAACTCGGCCGGCTGCCGCGCGACGAGCCGGTAGTTATTGCTGCTCGGCAAATAGCGGAAGATATTCTCAACTCCGATCCCAACCTTTCTCACCACACTCATCTAAGAGAAGAAGTAGAAGACCTATTGGGCGATTCCGTAGATTTTCTTTTCAAGATCTGATGACTAAATCTGATCGCCGCATTCGTATCATCTCGGGGGAATTTGGTGGTCAACGAATAAGTACCCCGAAAGGCATTCGCCCAACTACCGAACGAGTTCGAGAAGCGATTTTTTCGGCTCAAGGTGACATTGGGGGGTTATCAGTGCTTGATCTCTACACCGGTAGTGGCGCCTTTGGGCTTGAAGCAATGTCGCGTGGTTCGGCCAAGACGGTCTTGGTCGAGCACAATCGAAATGTCGCGGCCACTTGTCGCGAAAACTTAGAATCGATAGATAAACAAGGCCGAGGAAGACTGGTTGTCAGCGAAGTTTTGACATTTCTATCGGGGTCACCTCCGCCCGAAGCCCCTTTCGATCTTGTTTGCTGCGATCCACCCTACGAAATCGCGGCCACTGAAATTCCTCTGGTTCTGACCAATATCGCCCAACCCGGGTGGCTTACTCCTGATGCCCGGGTGGTAATCGAGCAAGCCGTTGCTAGAGAATTCGGTGAAGTCACCTTTCCTGAAGGGTGGATCACCGCTTCGGAGCGCAAATACGGCGGTACGATTGTAGTAACGCTAAAACTTGCGTGAATCGTTAGTGCTCGTGATAGTCAACGAAAGGCGGAAGAGCTATGGCAACTGCGTTGTGCCCAGGATCATTTGATCCGGTGACTCTTGGTCATATTGACATCATTGAGCGCACCTCTCTTCACTTCGAGTCGGTAATCGTTGCGGTGATCCGAAATCCCCAGAAAGCGCAATCGCTCTTTGATCTAGAGGAACGTAAAGAGATGTTGCACGAAGTGACTTCGCACCTTAAAAATATCCGGATAGAAGTTTTCAAAGGTCTGTTAGTTGATTTTGCCAAAGTCCACGGTGCTGATTCGATTGTAAAAGGTTTGCGGGCAATTTCAGACTTCGATTATGAACTCCAGATGGCACAAATGAATCAGCGGCTTTCTGGGATTGATACTTTTTTTATATCCACTAGCCCCCAACACTCTTTTTTATCATCGAGTTTGGTGCGTGAGGTTTCGCGTTATGGGGGAGATGTATCGAGCATGGTTCCCCCAGTAGTCGCACAAAAGTTGAGCGATCGATACAGCAAGCCTAGAGACGAGTAATGAGCGACCCTATCCGCCCGCGTCGCGGTGGCACACCACCAACTGCGAACGAGCCTAAACCTGCGCCAACGCTGGAAGAATGTTTACTCGATCTTCAAGATTTAATCGAGCACGCGCGCAGTATGCCGATGTCGGCTTCAGTCTTAGTGAGTAGAGATGACGTTTTAGGAATTATTGATGAAGCCATGCGAGGCCTTCCTGAAGAAATTCAAAGGGCTCGATGGTTGATTAAAGAACGCGATCAATTTTTAGTTGAAGCTCGCCGTGACGCAAATCTGATCATCGAATCAGCGCGTGCACAAGCCGAACGCATGGTGGAGCGTATTGAAATTGTTCGTGAAGCTCGACGAGTTGCTGATCAGATGGTATTTGATGCTGAATCGGACGCACGTCGTTTACGAAACGAAGCGGAAGATTATGTCGCTGGTCAATTGTTGAAATTCGAAGAGACCCTAGAAGACATTCTTGCGGTCACTAGGCGGGGCCGTTCTCGCTTCGCTATACAAAAAGAAGTCGAAGAGGAAGTCGAAGAGGATCAAGATTTTTTTGATCAGGATTACTTAGACGACGAGTAGTCGACTCGCGTTTAAAACCTATACCAAATAAGGCTTGTGAGTTTTGCGCTATATTATGGGTCTCAATCATTTGCCAACACCGGCCAACTGAACGGCTCGGAGTTACGACCATCGCCAGTGCACTGGCCACTTTTATTATGTCCGGAACTCGAATCGATATCACCGACCTCCTCACTCGCTCCGTGCTTAAACGCGAAGCGGTGTTGGATTGTGAAATCCCTGGGCTTGCGGTGTCGGCTGCTCGTATCGGTATCCCGGTTAAGGCTGATCTAGTTTTGACCCGAATTCCTGAAGGGATAGTCGTTCGGGGCACTTTTTCGTGCTCCTGGATGGCTCAATGTAGCTATTGCCTAGAGGACATAGAAGGCCCACTATCGGCCGATGTTGATGAACTCTTTGAAGAAGGGGCAGTGGAGGGAGAGACCTATTCGATAGACAGCAACGAAATTGATCTTGATCAGTTAATACGAGATACTCTTGTGGTTGAACTTCCATTAGCGCCAGCGTGCGGCACTTCTACCTGCACGAACTTTTCCAGCGAAGTCGTAGAGTCGGGGGATACATCCTCTGGTTTACGCGATCTTCGATGGGGGGCGCTTTCGGAGCTCGAGTTTTAACCGTGTTAGCAATAAATCAGGCAAGTAAATCCTTATTATCAAAATTTAGGAGCCAGAGTGGCCGTACCAAAGCGTAAAACTTCACGATCTAAAACCCATAGCCGACGTTCGGCCAACCGCAGTATTAAACCGGCGCCTAAGTCAATATGTCCTAACTGTGCTACGGCAAAACCTCCGCACATCGTTTGCGCAAACTGCGGTTGGTACAAAGGCCGAGTCGCCGTCTCGGTTGACTGAGGCCCGCATCCCTTGCGACCACTGATCGCAGTAGATGCGATGGGCGGCGACCACGCTCCCACCGAGATAGTGGCGGGAGCACTGCTCGCCGTAAAAGAATTAGATGCCAATGTGCTGCTAGTTGGCCGTGATGATGTAGTGGAACCACTTCTACCCTCAGGAAATTTACCTATTGGAGTTGAATTCTTTGCCGCAAAAGAAGAGATTGAAATGGGCGAGGACCCCATCGCGGCAGTACGTAATAAAAAAGACTCGTCCATTGTTCAAGCTATGAACGCAGTCAAAGATGGACGAGCATCGGCAGTTGTAAGCGCAGGCAATACTGGGGCGGTAACAACTGCGGCAGTTTTACGCCTTGGCCGCTTTAAAGGAGTACCGAGTCCAGCCATCGCTGTCCCGATCCCGGTGGCTGGTTCTCATTCGCAAATTCTTGTTGATGCCGGCGCTGTTCTTGATCCCGCCCCCGAGAGATTGGTGCAGTACGCACTGATGGCCTGCGAGTACGTTCGGGCGCGATGGGGTGTAGACAAACCACGCGTGGGTTTGCTTTCGGTGGGATCAGAAAAAGGTAAGGGCGATGAGTTGCGTCGCAATACGTATCCGTTGCTGGAAAAAGCGCTCCCCAGTTTTGTCGGGAATGTCGAAGGTAGCGACTTCATGAAATCTGACCGCGTTGACGTAATAATCACCGATGGGTTTACTGGGAATATTGCCCTTAAGTCTCTAGAGGGGGCTTTGCGGTCATTAGCCAAGATGGTTTTTTCAGTAATAGATATAAACGAAGAGACTCGAGCGGCCGGAGAAGTTTTGCTTCCCCATTTTCTTCAAGCCGCCTCGCTGTACGACCCTGACGTAACGGGTGGGGCTTTATTATTGGGTATTAAGGGGGTAACTGTGATATCTCACGGTTCGTCATCGGCTCGAGCCATAGTCAGTTCTATAGCCGTAGCGGCCGAATGCGCTCAGCGCAACGTTGTCGACCATATGCAAGAAGCGGTTACCGATGCCAGCTGAGACTCACGTGACCGGACAACCTCTTGAACCCGAGGAAGTTTTGTTAGTCATTCAAGAACGGCTAGCGGAAATATTAGAGATTGACGAAAAACTTGTCGTACCGACGGCCCGATTTAGAGAAGACCTAGAGGCCGATTCCATTGCCCTTATTGAGTTAGTTGAAGCGCTGGAGGCTGAGCTGAGTGAACGAACAGTTGGGTTCCGTATCGACGATGAAGATTTAGTCGATCTATCAACAGTGAGCGACGCGGTCGACTACATAATGGCACGCCTCGCAAAAATTGAGAATAAAGGCTAATGGAAGACAAAGTTCAAAAACAACTAGAAAAATTACTTGATTACGAGTTCACTACTCCAGATTTTCTTATCAAGGCGATGGTTCACCGTTCGTTTTGTGCAGAAAACCCTGACGCAGAGTCAAACGAGCGTATGGAGTTCCTCGGGGATTCTGTTCTCGGGTTATCGGTAACAACTTACATATTCGACACTTACCCTGATTTATCTGAAGGAGAACTTTCTAAATTGCGGGCCTCGGTAGTTAAGGCCGATGTTCTAGCTGAAGTGGCTAATGAAATAGAACTGGGCGCAGCGTTGCGGCTAGGAAAAGGTGAAGATGCTTCTGGGGGGCGCTCGAAACCGTCAATATTGGCCGACGCCCTCGAAGCACTATTGGCTGCGGTTTATTTTGATGGTGGATGGGAAGCCGCTGATAAAGTCGTTTTACATCTTTTTGGTGATCGTATACACAATTGTTCGACTGGACCTGGTGGATCTGATTTTAAAACTCGCCTGGAAGAACTCGCAGCTCAGCGTTTAGAACAGTTACCGCGTTACCGCGTCGATGCTGATGGCCCTGATCATTCCAAGCACTTCGTTGCCTCGGTGTCAATAGCTGGAAAACCGTGGGGAACGGGAGAAGGAAGTTCTAAGAAGCAGGCGGAACAGGCTGCGGCCCAAGTCGCCCTAATAGCGCTTAATGAAGAGTTGAGCGATTCGTCCGAATTCGAAAAAGAGGAAGCCGATGCCTGAATTGCCTGAAGTAGAAGTTCTTCGTCGCGATCTTGAGCGCGACATAACGGGACGACATATAAAAACAGTAGAAGTCGAGACTCCTCGTTCGGTCCGTAGACATAAGAACAAAAAAGAATTCATTGACCGACTAGAAGGCAAGAAAGTTGTTGGCGTCGATCGTCGGGGAAAATACCTTCTTTGTCGCCTCGACGGTGGCGAAGTGCTAGTGATTCATTTAGGTATGTCGGGACAACTGCGGCGAGCCAAAACTGCCAGAGAAGCAAAAATGAAGCACACCCATGTGATAATTGGTTTTCAGCAGGGTGGGCAGCTTCGCTTTATTGACCCCCGCACTTTTGGAGAAATGTTTGTCGCCGAGACGGACGCCATCGACAAAATCAAAGAACTTTCTCACTTAGGTATTGATCCTTACGACCACCCAATATCTTGGGACGAGTTCGGAGCGTTAGTGGTGTCTCGGAAGGCGAAACTCAAGCCTCTCTTGATGGACCAAAAATTTATTGCCGGTATTGGTAATATGTATAGCGACGAGATCCTCTGGGGCGCCGGATTGCGCTGGGATCGCACCAGCGACTCTTTGCAGGCCCAAGAGATTCGCCGGCTGTACCGATCTCTCATCGAAGTGCTTCAAGAGGCAGTCAAATTTCGGGGGTCTACCTTGTCTGATGGCCAATACGTTGATCTTTTTGGCCAACCCGGTGAATATCAGACCTATCACAACGCTTACGACCGTGAAGGAAAACCGTGCCCTCGTTGCCGGCAGCCCTTGGTGCGAGAGCGGGTCGCCAGCCGATCTACCTATTTTTGCGCCTCTTGCCAGGTCTGAAATAGTTCAGTTCCTGTAGGCGTCCGCGCTTTGGGCCGATGCGCTCACTACCATCCGAGTGGTAGGGCCGAACCGTCGGCCTCAAGTGAGCTGCGGGGGTTGTGAGTGTTTTTAAAGTCTTTGGTGCTGAAAGGCTTCAAGTCGTTCGCGGAAAAAACTGAGTTGGTTTTCGAGCCCGGGGTAACGGTCATTGTTGGCCCCAACGGGTCGGGTAAATCCAACTTAGTTGACGCAGTGGCTTGGGTGCTGGGAGCACAAGGACCACGAACGCTCCGCGGTGGAAAAATGGACGACGTTATTTTTGCTGGTACATCTAAACGCCCTGCCCTAGGGCGAGCTGAAGTTTCGCTAACGATTGATAATTCCTTAGGAGTATTACCGATTGACTTTACTGAAGTAACTATCACTCGCACATTATTTCGTAATGGTGATTCGGAGTATCAAATCAATGGCGCTCCTTGTCGTCTCCTTGATATTCAAGAGTTGTTGTCTGACTCTGGTATCGGGCGCGAGCAGCATGTCATTGTTGGTCAAGGACAACTTGACACAATTCTTAATGCATCGCCAGAACAACGGCGCGCAGTTATTGAAGAAGCCGCGGGGGTTCTTAAATATCGTCGGCGTAAAGAAAGAGCTGAGCGCCGTTTGGTTGCGAGCGAGGGCAATCTGTTGCGGCTCGGAGATTTACTACGTGAAGCTAAACGCCAACTCGCCCCACTTGAGCGCCAGGCTGAAGCTGCGCGCCGTCATGATTCAGTGGTTGAAGAATTGCGCGCGATCAAATTGCATTTGGCCGGTCATCAGATTGCGGGCTATCAGACTCGCCTAGAGCGTTTGCGCGACGAAAATAGTGAGCATGAACGCCATGAAATCGAACTGCGTGACCGGCTTCGCGCGCTCGATGTTTCGGTGCTTGATGTTGAGCAATCTCTTACCGTATTAGGGGAAGAGGGGTTAGCTGATTGGATGGTTCGCATAGAAGCATTACGAGAGCGCAGCAGAGGTCTTTCGGCGCTGGTTGAAGAAAAACGGCGAGGAGTTAATCGCGAGCTTGAGGCCGCAGCCGATGAAGGAGTAGTGGGGACTCTGATTGCTGATGCGGTTGCGCTGCGAGACGAGTTATCGGGCTTACCGACATCGTTCACTGATTCTTCGTTGCCGGGAACTCGGGTAGTTATTGATTCTCAGAGTGCACAAGATGCGTTGGTGCAGGCCGAATCGGATTGGCGCTCTAGTGAGGGTGAAGCCGCTCGAGCACGAGCCCGCTCTGACGCTCTCGAGCAACAACTCCGTATTGCTGGTGATGACGATTCGGCCGCGGCACTTAGCGGAATTGACGGTGTCGTGGGCCCCCTCATGGAGTATCTCCAAATCGAAGAGGGTGCCGAAGCTGCGGTTGCTTGTGCTCTAGGCGACGCTTTACGAGCCACGGTGGTACAAAAAGGTCAACCGGCTCGGCGAGCAATTGAAGCAATGCGCCAAGGTTTGGCGCGGGGGCTGGTTTTAGTTATTGATTCGTCAAGTACAACTCCATTTCCTGCGATATCGGTTCCGGCTGGAGCTCGTTCTCTCACTGAAGTAGTGCACTCTTCAGTGCCAGGAATTGATGAAACTTTGGCTCGACTTCTTTCGCAAACTATTTTGGTGGCTGACTGGCGCATCGCTCTCGACGTAGTGAGCGAAAACCCTGATTTAGTTGCCGTTACTCCTGACGGTGATCGTCTTGGGGGGGTTGGAGTTTGGAATGTTGGTGGCGCACAAGCAACCGCAGTAACTAGGGCGATGGTGCAAGACGCATCCCAACTCGCGGTCGCAGCCGAAGTGTCGCGAGTTGAGGCCAGCCGAGCGGTAGAGAATGCTCGGGCCATTTTGACCGCATCTCGCTCGGCCGAAGTTCAACAAGTGGCAGCCCAAGAGCGTCGCTCGGTTTTGCAGGATCGTCTTGATGACGTTGAAGCACGATTGGCCGCGCGTGATCCGGGGCAACAAGCTGAAGCCGAGCATCGCCGACGGGTAATCCTCGAACGGGACACTACTTTGGGCACGATTATCGACCGCCTTAGCAATCATTCTCAAGCGGTAGAGCGACTACACGAGCGGTTGCGCTCTCGTCGGCAACGAGAAACTGAAACGGCTCGTGCTTCAACTGACCAGTTAGAAGGGCTGCGTAAAGAAAGAACTCAACTCGAGCGAGAACTCCTTGAGGTGCGGGAACGAGTTACTCAGGCGGGGGTCGCGGATGCCGAATCACGAATAAAACTTGAAAATGCGGTCGAACTCTTGCGGGCTGAATTCGACGTCGAGGCGGCGGTGGCTTTAGATGCTCCGGCCCCCAGTGTTCCCGAAGGCACCACTCTGGCTGGTCGGGCCCGAGAACTTGAGCGAGACGTACGGCTAATGGGTCCCATTAATCCGTTGGCGTTGGCTGAATACGGGAGTTTGGGTGAACGGGTCGAATTTTTGCAGTCGCAGATAGAAGACGTTCGTTCGTCTCGACGGGAACTAAACCAAGTGATCCGAATGGTCAATGATGAGATCGTTTCTGTATTCCAACAAGCATTTGAAGATGTGGCGGAACACTTCAAAACGACATTTTCCATTCTTTTCCCTGGCGGTACTGGAAAATTGTCGCTCATTGATCCTGACGATCTTCTTAATACCGGGATTGAAATAGATGCTCGCCCGTCGGGAAAAAATGTTCGTCGCCTTTCTCTGCTTTCGGGTGGAGAACGCTCGCTTACGGCTTTGGCCTTTCTGTTTTCAGTATTTCGTGCTCGGCCCTCTCCGTTTTATCTTCTTGATGAGGTTGAAGCCGCTCTTGACGATGTGAACTTGCATCGATTCTTAGATTTAGTGCAAGAGTTCCGCGAAGAAGCACAGTTAGTGATTGTTACTCACCAGAAACGGACTATGGAGGCCGGGACGGTTCTCTATGGGGTTTCTATGGCTCCAGGCGACTCGACTCGGATAGTGAGCCAACGCATCTCCGACGTAGTTTCCAGTTGAGATGATTTTGCTCGGAACGCTTACCGATGCTTGCGGGGCAACAGGTCAGCGGGGTTGGATTTGTCAAGCAGCCTACGAACTCACCGGTAGCGAAGATTTCGCCAAGGTCGCCGAAACTGTTTCAACTCCAATTCGTTTAGTTCTCGTTTTAGTCGTTGCTGCCATTACGGCTTGGGTCGTCCGTCGGCTCGTTGCCCGTTCTTTGCGCCATGCTCGAGATAACGATCGAATTTCTTCTTTCCGCATTCAAGGTGATATCCCCCAACTAAGCGATCTAGAACTTCAGCGTCGGGAGGGACGTTTTTCTACTCTTACCGTGGCTTTGCAAAATATTGCCTCAGTAATTATTTGGGTAGTTGCAGGTTTCGTATTCCTTGATCAACTTGGTTATGAAATTCAATCAGTGTTGGTAGCCATTAGCGCGATCAGTGTAGTTATAGGAATCGGTGCCCAGCAGATCATCAAAGACTTTTTTGGTGGGTTGTTTATATTGATGGAAGATCAGTTTGGCGTGGGGGACGTTATTGAGGCGGGAAACGCGAGTGGAAAAGTTGAGTCCATAAGTTTACGAGTTACCCGTCTGCGCGATGTTGAAGGAGTGGTGTGGTGGATACCTAACGGAACTATTGCTGAAGTGGGCAATCGATCCAAGGAGTGGTCTCGAGCATTACTTGATGTCGAGTTTGACCCCACTGTTGATCCTGGTTCCGCTATTTCTGTTCTCGAAGGAGTAGGGGCAGAAATTATGACCGACCCCGAATGGTCGAGTCGGATAACCGCTGACCCTGAGGTTTGGGGGGTGCAAAAAATGAACGCCGACTCAATACAAGTGCGTTTAGTAGTAAAAACTATTCCTCTTGAGCAGTGGGCGGTCGCGCGCGAACTCCGAGCTCGGATAGACGTGGCGGCTCGGGCCGCCGCGGTTCCTCTGGCCGGTCAGCCGATCACCGGTCCCGTCGGAGAGGGAAATCCCATCTCGCCTCATCGCGCTAGTCGTCCCAGTGCTCCCGAAGGCGAGGCGGGTAACCGGTAGTTTTGGGCATGCTCGATAAATCAGAGACGCTCATCTTGCTCGTGATTTTTGCTCTTGCGGCGGCCTTGATTGTGCTGCCGCGAATTATGGGTCGAGGGAAATCTGACCCCCCCGAACAAAAGTGACGAAACGGGACTGTTGTGGGTGAAGAATCTGAAGACCATGTAAAGCGACGGCGTCTGCGTGAACGAATGGTTAAAAGCAGAGCCCCTTTTTCTGAGCTGCGCCGGCGATGGCACGCTCGTAAAATTGATGAGGAAGTCTGGGATGAGTTGGAAGAAACTCTTTTGCTGGCCGATGTTGGGCCCACGACCACCGCGGGATTATTAGAAGCGGTTCGTTCAAGAGTCGGCAAGGAATCTCTAGCCGATGGAATTAATGAAGTTCTGGCTCAAGCTATCTGCGCTCAATTGGAAAAAAATTCAACCAGCCGTTCACTTGTCTTTGACGAAGGCACCACCAATGTTTGGATGTTGGTTGGTGTAAACGGCGTAGGCAAAACCACTACTACGGCCAAACTGGCGGCACGTGAACAGTTGGCTGGTCGGAGCGTTCTTTTGGCGGCCGCCGATACATTTCGGGCTGCGGCGGCCGAACAACTTGGTATTTGGGCCGATCGATTAGGAATCGAAGTAATACGAGGACAAGATCGGGGTGATCCAGGGGCCGTGGCGTTTGATGCTGTCCAGGCGGCTGTGGCTAGAAATATCGACTTAGTGGTTGTCGATACCGCAGGTCGACTGCACAACAAGAAAAATTTGATGGAAGAACTAGCCAAAGTAAGCCGAGTCGTCCAGCGCACCCCGGCTCCGCTTAGTGAAGTTTTGTTGGTCCTTGACGCCACTACTGGTCAAAATGGTCTGGCCCAAGCCCGTGAGTTCGTGGCGCGGGCGGGCGTTACGGGAGTGGTTTTGACCAAGGTCGACGGGGCGGCCAAAGGGGGAATCGTTTTGGCGATCGAGTCTGAACTCAATGTGCCGGTGAAATTGCTCGGCGTGGGGGAAGCGGTAGAAGACCTAGTCGTTTTTGACCCGTATGACTTCGCGGCCGCCCTGGTTGAATAGAACGGTATCCTCGGCCGTAAGGGAGGTCATTAGTGTTTGACGTTATTTCTGATCGCTTCGACGGGATATTCCGTCGTTTGCGCTCACGCGGAAAGCTGAGTGCTGATGATGTCGAAGAAGTGGCGCGCGAGATTCGCCGCGCCTTGCTTGAGGCCGATGTCAATGTTCGAGTAGTGAAAGATTTTGTTAATCGAATAAAAGAGCGGGCTACTGGTTCTGAAGTGGCACAGAGTTTGAGCCCAGCACAGCAAGTCATAAAGATCGTTCATGAAGAATTGGCAGTTACTCTCGGTGGAACTACGGGGCATCTTTCGTCGTCCGCTAAACCGCCTGAGGTAATTGTTTTAGTCGGACTTCAAGGAGCGGGGAAGACCACTGCGGCCGCTAAGTTGGCTTATTACCTTGAGCAGCAAGAAAATAAACGCGTCCTGTTAGTGGCGGCTGACCTTCAACGCCCCGCCGCGGTAGAGCAGTTGCAGGTACTAGGTCAAAACATCAGTGTCCCAGTGTTCACTCAGCCAACCACTCCTGAAGAAGTCGCGGTTGCTGGCCGACAAGAAGCTGAACGGCTAGGGCGCAATGTAGTGATCATTGATACCGCGGGGCGACTCCAGATCGATGACGATCTAATGGAAGAACTTAATCAGTTGTGCAAGAAAGTTATTCCGGATGATGTTTTGCTTGTCCTTGATTCAATGACTGGTCAGACTGCAGTAGATGTTGCCCAGTCGTTTCGTACGCAAGTTGATCTAACTGGGCTAGTAATGACCAAACTCGATGGTGATACTCGTGGTGGTGCAGCTCTTTCGGTCAAGGAAGTTACTGGATTACCAATTCTTTTTGCGGGGGTTGGTGAGACAACGAAAGATTTTGAAGCATTCCATCCTGACCGTATGGCTAGCCGCATTTTGGGGATGGGTGACGCGTTGACGCTGATCGAAAAAGCTGAAGCGGCCTTTGATGCTGAGGCAACCGCGCGTACTCAAGAAAGAATGGCGGAAGGATTATTTACGCTGGAAGATTTTCTTGATCAGATGCAACAGGTTCGCAAGATGGGCCCGTTGTCGTCGGTTATGGGTATGTTGCCCGGAGTTCCTAAAGAGTTGCGTCAAGCTGAGGTTGATGAGAGTCAGCTGGGGAATATTGAAGCGATTATTTATTCGATGACTCCCGCTGAGCGCAAGGATCCTTCAATCATCAATGGGTCCCGTCGCCGTCGAATTGCCCTCGGTAGCGGAACGAGCACTCAGGCGGTTAACGGGCTTCTCAAGCAATTTACGATGATGCGGCAGATGATGCGGCAGATGAATGGCACTAAATCGAAGCGTAAAGGGGGTAAAGGCCGGCGAGGGGTAGGGATTGACATCCCTGGTTTTGACCTCTCGGGTCTGGATATCCCTCGTCCTCCAGGTGCGTGATTGGGTCTCACCCCGCTAACCTAAGGGGTTCCGATCAAGGAGATATGTGTCCGTAAAAATTCGTCTTATGCGAGTAGGAAAACGCAAGCAGCCTTCCTACCGAGTAGTTGTTGCCGATGAGCGCCAAGCGCGTGATGGTCGCATTATTGAAACTATTGGCAACTACGGCCCGCGCCAAGACCCTTCTCATCTCGAGATCAAAAACGATCGCGCCCTTGATTGGCTGCGTAAGGGTGCCCAGCCCACCGAGTCGGTACAAAAACTTCTTACCGTTTCGGGAGTTTGGGCCGAGTTCGTCGCCGACAAGTCGGGTCCGGTAGATACCAAGTTGAATCGCCGAGGGTTCTCTACTGGGCGAGCGGTTACTACTAAAACTAAAAAACGCCCTGAGCCTGAAGTCGCGGCGCCAGCCAAAGAAGCAGTAGCCGAAGAAGTTGTTGCCGAAGCCGTTTCTGAAGAAGTAGTTGAGGAATCGGCCGAGTGAGTAACGAAAATGAAAGTGTTGATGGCAACCGAGTGGTCGGTAGTCGCTCGCTTGCCGTAGTTGAATACATAACGCGCTCTCTAGCTGACGAGCCAGACGAAATCGATGTTGAGGTAGACGAGCGGGCTGAAGACGAGGTATTTTTTCTTGTTCACGCCAACCCCGGAGACATGGGTCGTCTCATTGGCCGTCGTGGTCGGGTGATTCAGGCCATCAGACAAGTTACGCGCGCGGCGGGTGCTTCTGAAGGCGTGAAAGTCGGCGTCGACGTCGCCGACTGATCTTTACGCTGTGTCAGCTGAACCTGAGCTGCGCTTAGAAGTAGGTCGTGTTGGCCGTCCGCATGGGGTAATTGGTGAAGTGGCAGTAACTTTCACCAGCGATCGACCAGAACGTCATGAGGTGGGAGCGACTCTGTTCACCGCCGATTCGCAGAGTCTGGTAATAAAAAAATCTCGTCCCCATCAAGGACGCTGGTTAATCTTTTTTGAAGGGATCTCTGACCGAAACGAGGCTGGCGAGCTGAGAGGTAAGCACCTCTACGCCGAAGCGTTGCCCACTAAAGATGAAGATTTTTGGGTTCACGAGCTAATCGGCGCAACTGTTATTGATATCAACGAAAAGCAATTGGGGAAAGTATCAGCGGTGCACGACAATCCTGCTCATGAGTTGCTAGAACTCGAAGGGGGAGCGTTGATCCCCATTACTTTTATCAGTGAAAAACGAGATTCCGTGTTGGTCGTTGATATTCCCGACGGGTTGCTCGATCTTTAATTATGCGCATTGATGTATTCAGCATTTTCCCTGATTACCTTGAAGGTCCATTAGGTCTTTCGCTCATAGGCAAAGCTCGCGCCCGCGGTCAACTCGATATGCGGATTCACGATCCGCGCTCCACTACCACTGATCGGCATCACCGCGTTGACGATGCGCCGGTAGGGGGTGGGGCGGGAATGGTGATGATGGCTGAACCACTTTTTGCTTCCGTTGAGGCGGCCCAACCCCCCCGCCCACTTTTGCTCTTGGGGCCTGGGGGAAGAAAGTTCGATCAAGCTTTTGCTCGTGAACTCTCATCCCTTGACGGATTTTCTCTCTTGTGTGGTCGTTACGAAGGCGTCGATCAACGCGTCTCCGATCATCTTTGTGACGGCGAAGTCTCGGTGGGTGACTATGTGTTGGCGGGCGGGGAAGCAGCCGCTCTCGTCATCATCGAAGCCGTGGCTCGATTAGTTCCGGGGGTATTGGGTAATGAAGAATCGACGCTCGACGAGTCTTTTGCTGCGGGCTTGCTTGAATACCCGCAGTACGCCAAGCCGGCCCAAGTGCGGGGTTGGGGTATTCCTGAGGTTCTTCGCTCGGGCGATCACGGCCACATCGCTAAGTGGCGTAGATCCCAAGCCTTGCGACGCACATTGGCTCATCGCCCGGATTTACTCACTGAGTCTGACTTGACCGAGCCTGACCAGCGCTTGTTGGACGAATACCCTGCTGATCTTTAGCCCTCGCCTCGGCTGGTGTTAGTCCACCCTCTCGCCACTACTATTAGAGAGTCCACTTCACCACTTTGGGAGTTTTTCTATGCAATCCACCGATATCGTTGACCGTTCCAGTCTCAGAGATGACATACCTGAGTTTGCTCCGGGCGACACCGTAACCGTCCAAGTGCGAGTAGTTGAAGGAACCCGCGAGCGCACCCAGGCTTTTGAAGGGGTTGTTACTCGCCGCAAAGGTAGCGGTATTCGGGAAACCTTTACCGTACGCAAAATTAGTTTTGGCGTCGGCGTTGAGCGTACTTTCCCGATCCACTCGCCCATCATTGCCGAGATTGCCGTTGGTGCTCGCGGCGATGTGCGCCGAGCCAAGTTGTATTACTTGCGTGATCGGATCGGTCGAGCCGCAAAGGTGCGGGAAAAGCGAGTCTAAATAGTGAGTACTGAAGATCTTGAGCAGTACGAAACTGAAATAGAACTCCAGCTTTATCGGGAATATCGCGATGTTCTTCCGATGTTTAAGTATGTCGTCGAGACTGACCGTCGTTTTTATCTTGCTAACCAAGTAGAAGTTAGCGTTGAAGACCGTGGGGGCCAAGTTTTTTATCGAGTCGACCTGCAAGATGCTTGGGTCTGGGACATGTTTAGGCCTGCTCGCTTTGTCACAAAAGTGCAAGTCCTGACCTTTCGTGATGTGAACATTGAGGAGCTAGAAATCAAAGATATTTGAGTTGGCCGACTACCGGCGGGGTCTGGGCGATGCGGGTGAAGAAGCGGCGGCGCAGGTATACGAAGCTGCGGGCTATGAAGTGATCGACCGCAACTGGCGCAACAAAACTGGTGAGATTGATCTTATTCTCAGTAAGAAAAATCAGTTGGTGTTTTGCGAGGTCAAGACTCGTCGGTCTCTAGCGTTCGGCCACCCCGCAGAGGCGGTCACGCGAGAAAAACAACAACGGTTAAAACGCTTGGCTATGGGTTGGCTAGACGAAAACTCTCATGAGAGATTTTCTCTGCGCATTGATGTTGCGGCCGTGTTAGCCCACCGAGACGGAACTTTCACGGTAGAGATAATTGAAGACATCGCTTAGGTGAGTTGTTATCGCGCTCCTTTACCGCGACGTTGTTCACCTCGCCAGCACGCGCTATGCCAATGCCGACGGGAGTTGGGGTCAGAGTGCGGCACAACAACAGTGTGGTGTTCGCCAATACGAATCTCATGGTCACAACCAGGACATCGATAAGTTTTGTTGGCTTGGTAGGCCTGCACCGGGGCGACGTCGAAGCCACCACTGTCGGGTAATCCTGCATCGTCAACCCAGCCGTGATCGGGCATTTTCGTTTATCCGGCCAAGAAGGCCCAAGCCAGCAACCCCACCACGATCGCTAAGCCCACGGCTACGAAAACTAAATCACTACGGCGCTGGGTTTGAGGTCGAAACGGATTAAAGCCCATACGCGCTACGGTACTCACATGGAGAAGATTTTGGTAACTCGTTCTGATGATGGCGTAGTTACCCTTACCCTGAACCGCCCTGAGCGCAAGAATGCCATTGACGGAGAAATGTGGCAGGGCCTGATTGATATTTTCGATGAAGTCGCGGCCTCCACTACCGATCGAGTGCTGGTAATAACCGGTTCTAGTGATTCGTTTTGTTCGGGGGCTGACTTAAACGCCGGCGGTGCACCCGACGCTGGTGGGGGAGCGGGGGCGGCGCTCAACGCCATGCGCCAAGTAGGACGAGCGGCATTACGCCTTCACGAACTCGCTAAACCAACTATCGCGAAAGTCAATGGGGTAGCCGTTGGTGCGGGTTGCAACTTAGCTTTGGGCTGCGATTTGATTGTGGCGTCTGACACCGCTCGCTTCTCGGAAATTTTTGCCCGGCGCGGCTTGTCGCTCGACTTCGGCGGCTCGTGGCTATTGCCTCGGCTGATTGGCTTACACAAAGCCAAAGAGATCGCATTTTTAGCGGAGATCATTAGTGCGGCTGAAGCCGAGCGGTACGGGATCGTTAACCGAGTTGTGCCTGCTGCTGACCTTGACGCTGAAGTGGACGATCTCGCGCACCGTATTGCTGCTCAACCGCCACTACAGATCTCGGCTAGCAAGAAAATGCTCAATCAATCTCTTTCGGTGTCGATGGCCGAAGCATTGGAGTTTGAAAGCATTGCTCAATCGTTAGCGTTTTCATCGCGTGATACTCGCGAGGCGATGCTGGCGTTTGTAGAAAAGCGGGATCCGAAATTTACCGGCGAATAAAATAGTTGCTGGGGCCGGCAGTTCCCACCTTTTCTGGCGAACTCTACCGACCCCAAATAACAACTGATTTAACTAGAAACTCCGGATTGGCCGGATGGCCGGCAAAACGCTCGCTTTGAAAATACTGCCGTCATGGCCGCCAGCAAAAATTACTGCAAACGCCTGAGTTGCCGACCACTGACTCGAGCTCGAGTAACTGCCGGTTTGGAAGCCATAAGTCGAGCTAGCAAAACTCGCGTCTTGTGCTCCAGTACAGCCGTTCATCGGGTCACCTGGGTCTATCGCAGGGTTGCGCGAGTATCGACACATTGCGATTAGCTCACGAAACGACGGCAAGAACCAGTCGTTTAAGCCACCACCAGCGTAATCGTGCGCCGCGTTACCCGCACCGGTTGTGCAAGCGGTAAACGGAGGTGCATCAGTAAGCATGGAGGCAGTGTTGGCCTCGCCCGTTCCGACGGCTTCCCCAGTAGTTACTGAGTTGGCGGCGTCATCGCACCAAGCCAGCACGCCCGATGGGTCGCTTGCACCACCACTCCAGGTATTTGGGGCCATTTCGTAACGAGTAACTCCGTCAATGTAAAACACTTTCCCGCCGCCGGGCCCGATGTCTCCCAATACGCACGAGGCTCGTCCGTTAGCACAAGATGCCGGAACCGTAACTGGAACCGTAACTGGAACCGCAGGAGGAGTCGGCGCTGGAGCTGGCGCTGGAGCACACGCTGCACTGAGGGCGATAAGCCCCAGCATTGCCGCCACGGCTATTTTTCCTCGGCTGCGTTTGGTCTTTTGGGGGGCAAGATTTGTAGTTTTCATTTCGGTTTCTCCTTCGGTCGTATCCGCGTGAGCTTGATTTAAGCCACGAGTACATGACGTACGACACGCCCTAGCGCTTACCGCCCGCTTGCGTATCTGAGAAAGTTTGGTATTTACTCAGTTATTGGGGCCAAATGGCACCCTGGGCGCGTACCACCCAGTGGTGGCGCTCGAGCTCGCGTAAAGCCAGAGCGGTCGCGGAAATGGTGAGGCCGCTACGACTAATTAGCTGATCGGTAGTAGCCGCTTCTCCGCCTAAAGCGAGCAATAGCGCTCGCCCCGCCTTTGAGGGCGGCGGACGGTCGGGGCTAAGCGCGCGAGCACTAGTGGCGCTACTAAGACCAAGGGCAAGAAGGACGTCACTCCACTCAATGAGCGGATGGGCACCATCGGCGATAAGGGCGTTGGTTCCTGCCGCCGCCGCATTACGCCGAGATCCGGGTACGGCCATGACCGTGCGTCCGTATTCCAGTGCGTACTGAGCCGTGATGCGGGCTCCGCCTTTAATAGTTGCTTCCATCACTATTACCACATCGGCGAGAGCAGCGATGATTCGGTTACGGATAGGAAACAAACCTCTACGAGGACCAACTCCAAACCCCTGCTCACTAATAATCACACCCGAGTTGCGTACTCGTTGGTACAACAATTCGTGGCGTCGAGGATAAACAACGTCAAGCCCAGTAGCTACTACGCCAATAGCCACGCCCCCAGCTTCTAGAACTCCTTCGTGGGCGGCGGCGTCAATACCAATGGCTAATCCACTAATTACAACCACTCCGGCGTTGGCTAAATAGTTTCCGAGTTCGCGCGCGTCAGCAAGTCCATGTGGTGTAGCCGAGCGGGTGCCGACTATAGCGACTCGCGGTCCTTTTAATTGCTCATGGTTGCTACCCTCACCCAAAAGCACGGCGGGACGACTAGGTAGATCGTCGACTATCGGATAGTCAGCGCGGTCGCTCAGCCATACTTGAGTGCGCCGCTGCTGCAATCGACGTCGTATTGGTTCAGGATCAGAGTGTTTTTTCCACAGGTTGGCTAATTTTGTGAAGTCCACCACCCGTGAACGCTCTTGGGCGATTTGAAGTATCGCTTCGGCTTTTCCCGCTCTAATTTCTTCAAGGGCCGACAGTGCTCCGCGGTGGGCGAGGAGTGTTCGCAGGCGGGCGGGCGTCATTTGCGGCAAACACACCAGCGTGGCGGCAGCGACGGCTTCGTCGGTCAGGCTCACGGAACATCTTCTCGGAGCAACGCGGCCCACGCGATATGAGCAGGGCCGATCTCGGACTCGTCTTCAAGATCGGCCAAAGTGCGAGCTACTTGTCGGATGCGTGCCGCACCCCGTCCCGTGAGCAAACGAGACTCGACTTCGGCGTTCCAGGCTTCGAGCGCCGCGGGGTTTAATTTTAGGTAGCGGTCGGCTGCGCCCGCCGGTATGTGCGAGTTACGCCGCCAAGGCGTTTCTTCTAGGCGCGCTATTTGGCGCTTAACCGCACGGTCGACTCGTTGGGCAACATCAGCTGAGGTTTCACCGGGACCATCAGACGGTTCGGGGGCGCGTACCGCCAGTCTTAGATCAAACCGGTCAAGTAGTGGGGCCGATAGCCGCCGGCGGTAGCGAGAACGGCTGGCTTCAGTACAAGAACACGCCGGCGCGCCCAAACCGCAAGGGCACGGATTTGAGCAGGCTATAAGGACGAAATTGGCGGGAAAGCAAAGGGTGTGGAGTTGTCGGGCTATCCAGACCTGACGTTCTTCTAGCGGTTGTCGTAACGCTTCCAACGCTCGGGGAGGAAACTCGCCGAGTTCGTCAAGGAACAAATATCCGTTGTGGGCGAGAGTCACTTCCCCCGGGGTCGGCCGACCGCTTCCGCCTCCTACTATTGCTGCTACCGAAGCCGTGTGATGAGGCGATCTAAACGGCGGGCGGCGCAACAATGCTCCGGAGGCGCGACCCGCGACCGAATGAACTCGGGTTACTTCCAATGCTTCGCGATCGTTGAGGCGGGGGAGGATAGTGATAAGTCGGCGAGCCAGCATGGTTTTCCCCGCCCCCGGTGGCCCCGTCAGCAAAAGATGATGACCGCCCGCCGCGCTCACCTCCAGAGCCCTCCTGGCCCACGCGAGACCGCGTACTTCGGCCAGGTCAATTAGTTCGTCGTTAGTTTCAACCGCGTCGCTGGGGGCGGGAGCATCGGGCCACGCCGTTTCGCCTTTGAGCGCGCGGTGTAGTTGACCAAGATTATGAGCAATTAAAACTTCTATATCAGGAATAAGGGCCGCCTCGGTCGCGTCGGACGGGGGGACGATTACCCGAGTGCATCCGGCTTGAGCTACCGCGTGAACTAGTGCCAGCAATCCCGGAACATGACGCACGGTTCCGTCGAGCCCGAGTTCACCTAACACCGCCGTTTTGTCCAGTGCTTCGGCGGGTATTTCTTCGCTGGCAATTTGTATTCCTACGGCTACGGCTAAGTCGAGCCCAGCTCCAGTTTTTCTTACTCCACCTGGGGCGAGATTTATAGTTACCCGATTTCGAGGCCAAGAAAGTTCGGACGACAAGAGGGCAGCGCGCACCCGTTCCCGTGATTCTCTCACCGCGGCGTCGGGCAGCCCTACTACTTGATACGAAGGAAGACCGGACGATATATGGACTTCAACTGTTACTAATTGTCCGTCCACGCCGAGCACAGTGGCGCTAGTTAATGAAGCGAGCACAAAAGCCTTCCGCGAGAGTCAGACGGTTAGTGGTAGACGCAAGGGCTTGCTCGGGCGTGACGGGCCTTATTGGTGGCAATAACGAAAAAGTCTTGCCGAACTAAAGCAATAAAATACCGTTACTCTTGATGTATATGAACTGGGAGTTAGACCAGTACTTCGCCACGCTCAATGCGTATAGCGCGCACACTCGTCGTGCTTACGAACACGACACCACTGAGTTCGTTGAGTGGATGCAGCGGGGGGGTTGTAAAACTGCTCGGGAGTTAGACCACCGGGCGCTGCGCCGATACTTGGCTTATCTAACCACTCGAGGGTTTTCTCGTCGTTCGATTTCTCGCAAAAGCGCGGCGGTACGGGGATTCGTGCGCTATTTGTACCGTCTCGGAATTATTGACTCCGATTCGGGGCGAGCGTTGCGCACCCCTAAAGGCGAGGCTCGTCTGCCCCGAGTACCGCGCGCCCAAGAGGCGGGGGCAATGATTGATGAGGCATCGGCGCGAGTCGAGTCGCTCACACCCGATAACCCCAACCCGATTGCTGCGGCGTTGGCTCGACGCGATTTGGCGATCCTCGAGATTCTTTACGGGGCGGGCTTGCGGGTGGGCGAGTGCTGTGGGTTACGCATCGACGACACTGATCTTGCCCGCCAACTGCTTACCGTATTGGGTAAAGGGGCCAAGATTCGACGGGTCCCCATTGGCGAGCCGGCAGTCAATGCGCTCAGTGATTGGCTAGATAATGGACGCCCAGTTTTAGCCACGGCTAGTTCTCCGCCCGAATTAGTTTTTCTTGCTCATAGGGGAGGGGCAGTTTCCCCTCGCGAGGCTTATCGAGTGGTGCGGGCGCATCCTCTTCCTGACGGCCAAACTCTTCACCCTCACGCATTACGTCACGCTTACGCCACTCATCTGCTTGAAGGGGGAGCCGATCTGCGGGTAGTGCAAGAATTATTGGGCCACGCCGACTTAGCGACCACTCAGATTTATACCCACCTCACTCGCGATCGTCTCCAAGCGGTTTACAACGCCACTCATCCACGGGCATAAACCTATTCCGTAAACGATCGAGTCACGGGCTCGGCCTATTCGACTCTCGGACGCACGGATACTTCATTTAGTTATAAAAAAAATCTTGCTGGCTTATTATTTCTAGTGCTAGTCGCTAATGGGCTTACTTTGTCGCCCTCACTCGCTCTTGACGATTCGTGGATTCCTCCGGTGCCGGGGAAAATCGTTCGACCGTTCTCTCAACCCATCACCATTTACGCGGCTGGCCACCGGGGAGTTGATTTTGCCGCAGATGCTGGCACTCCGGTACGGGCTGCTAACTCAGGAGTGGTCAGTTTTTCTGGTGATGTGGCTGGCGCTCAACATGCGGTCATTGCCCACGGAAACGGTATTCGTACTTCGTATTCATTTTTAGCCACCAACAATGTTGTGACGGGGCAATCTATTCGTCGCGGGCAAGTAGTGGGCACTACCGGAGGTACGGGCGGCGATCACACCGGTTCGGTTTTTCACTTTGGGGTACGAATAGGCGACCGCTACGTAGACCCTATGTTGTTGTTCGCTCCCCCCGATTTGACCGAAATGGTGCGGTTAGTACCGCTGGCTGAACGAACGGGGGCGGATACTCCTGACCCCGCGGCGGAGCAGCGAGAGCTCACCCGACTGAGTATTTCTGAGCCAGATAACTGCGCCGGCATGGTCGGCGATCTTGCCGGCATGGTCGGTATGGGGGGCGTCGTGGAAACTGCTTGCGATGTACTTGATGTTGTTGTTGACGCTGGGCTCCGAGCGCTACGGGCGACAGGGGCGGCCGGAGAAGAACTAGCCAACGAAATCGTTCCGGTCATTCGAGCGGTTTTGCAGGAGATGCGAGAACGCGGTGTCGGTTTAGCCCAGGCAGCTCAGTCGGTTATGGGCGACTTGGCCGCGGCTGCGGTCAATGTGATGACCGTCATTGTGGAAGCGGGCGTATCGATTTACGAAAAAATGACGACTTGTCCGCAGCCCCAACCGAAGGCCCGAGGTGCCGGTTCGGGGAATCTCGTGCTGGCCGTGGCGGGTTTGAGCAGTTCGCGCTCTCGCGATTCCTCGGGCGAGGTGGGGCCCAGTTTCTCGTTTGCGGCTACCGCTTTGGGTTATTCACTGAGCGATGTGAGTTATTTTTCTTACCGCCCCGATGGGGATACTTATTCGCCCCGCCAGACCTACGAAGATCTCCCCACTAAAGCGCGTTTGTTGGGTGAACAAATAAAAGCCTTAGGAGTTGCTAATCCGGGTCGGGCTATTGATTTGGTTGGTCATTCTCAAGGCGGGGTGGTCATCGATCTTTTTCTCACTCAGATTTATCGTGGTCATGCCGATGAGTTTCCTGTGTTGGCCAATGTGGTTACTTTTGCTTCACCGCACGAAGGCACGCCTCTCGCTACGGTGGGCGACGCAATAGATCACAGCCCCGCCGGTCCATCAGTCAAAGCCAGCCTCTCGTTTTCTCCTCAGCCGTCGCCAGTAGGAAAACTGTCGGTGGCTCAACTCTCGCAAGGATCATCGCTTATTACTGAACTTTGGCGTAACGGATTGCCGCGGGGAATTCGATTTCTATCAATTGTTGGGTCAGAAGATCCAGTCGTTCCCTCATCAAGCGGTGATGTTCCTGATTCACCCAAGGTAATTGTGCAAGCCGGTGCACCTTTCGTTCCTGATGATCATTCGGCCATTCTCCATGACGACGATGCAATTAGCGCGGCCCAGGTGCATTTAGCGGGGGGAAGCCCGGCGATGAACTGCGGTCCACTCTCGGATGTGTCGGGAGAGATTTACAGCCAGGTTCTTAATGCCGGAGCACAAAAAATAAATCAGTTGGGAACTCTTAGGGCCACAGTTTTGGCTAGCCCGTGAACGCAAATCGATTGGTGGTCGCAATGTCTCGCGTAGTTGGCAGTATTTCCTTGGTTGTCGTGCTAACAATTGCTTCGAGCTGTCAGTCTTCTAATTCACCTCTTTCTCGCTCCGTGTCCCCCGATTCGAAGCGCGGGAGCCTTGAGTTGGTCCAAGTTGTTTCTGCCCCTGAAGAACCAACGATCGTTAGCGCCGACCGCCAAGGTGTAGTAGCCGCCGGCCGTTATGGTGCAGTAGCCGCTTTCAACTCTGCCGGGCGAGAGATTTGGCGCAAAACGGTGACTGGGCCCGGCCAGCAAATATTGCGACCGATGGCGATTACGCCGGATCGAGTTGTAGTGCCAAGCACGCCGGATCGAATCGTTGCCCTTAATCGCGATACTGGCCAAGAGGAGTGGGGTCGGCCGGTGAACAATCCTTGGTCGGTTGGAATTGACGCCAATACCGCAGCAGTAGTCAGTCGGACGGGGACACTTACGACATTCGCCGTCGCTACGGGAAATCTCTACGGGGAACAAAACTTAGGTTTTAGTGAAGCAGTGGTTGATGTTCGTGTTTGGGTGCGAGGCTTGGTGATTTTGGTGGCTTGGGCCGACGCCGCGGGGGCACACATAGTTGCTCTTGATACAGACACCGGCATCCAAAACTGGCGCCGTGACTCGCCGCTATTTTCCACTATGCCGGCGGTAGTGGCCGACCAGATATGTAACGCCGAAAATCAAACCTTGGCGACACAGCGCTCAGTAACGAACGGAAAAGAGGATCCGCCGATAATGGGGCGGGTTTACTGTGCGGCAATAAGTGATGGCACTATTCGCTGGGAGCAAGCATTACCCGGATTTTTTGAACAGTTGCTTGATGTTGCGGCGAATGCGGACACCGTTGCTGCAATCAACATCTACGGCGATCTAGTGGTTTTTGACTCCAAGTCGGGGGAAATGCGATGGCGGCGAGCAACTAACCGCAATCAAATCGAAGCACCGCTACGCATCGCGGGTTCAGTTGTTGTTCTTCCCACTTACGGTACGGGTCTCCTCGCGTTTGACCTTATGACCGGCAAACGAGTTTTCAACGAGAACCCAAGGGCGCGACCAGGTGCAGTCACCATCGAAGATCAAGCCGGTGGGAGCAGGCTTTTTTTGCTTGTCCGCGCGGGTCGAGGAACGGGAGAGGTCTGGGTGCTGGCACCTCCGCGAACCCCCGCCTTGGCTCGGGCTAAGGCCGCCCGACTACACTGACTCTTGACTTGAAAACCCGCGGGTCGGGGATTCAAGATCTCACAGGCTCGTCGCCCTCCGGGGCACCCAGGGTCGTGCACGAATTATGTGCGCGTACAGCGGGCCGACGTATAACCCCAAGGGAGTTAGTTTTGGCTGTTGTCACGATGAAGCAGCTTCTGCAGGCCGGAATGCATTTCGGTCATCAGAAGCGAAATTGGAATCCGAAGATGCAACGATTTATCTTTGGCGAACGCAACGGGATCTACATAATCGATCTCCAGCAAACCCTCGATCGCATTGACACCGCCTACCGCTTTATTCGCAATGCAGTTGAAGACGGTGGAACGGTGCTTTTTGTCGGCACTAAGAAGCAGTCACAAGAATCAGTGCAGCGCGAAGCTCAAAGAGTGGGAATGCCCTACGTTAACTTTCGCTGGCTAGGAGGCATGCTCACCAACTTTGCCACTATGCACAAGCGGGTGGCCAAACTCGACGAATTCGACCAAGTTATCGATTCGGGCGAAGTCGACCAAATGATAAAAAAAGAAAGTTTAAAATTGCGTCGCGAGCGAGACAAGTTGCAGCGCAACTTAGGCGGCATCCGTCGGCTCGATAAATTACCTAGCATTATTTTTGTTATTGATACCAAGAAAGAGCACATTGCGGTGGTCGAAGCCAAGCGCATGGGAATTCCGGTTATTGCGGTAGTCGACACTAACTGCGACCCCGACATGATCGACTTTGCTATTCCGGGTAACGATGACGCAATTCGTTCATCAAACCTGATGTGTCGAATTGTCGCTGACGCGGTCGAAGAAGGCCGCATGTTGGCCAGCAAGAAAGGCAAAGTTGAAGTAGCGACCACGCCACCTCCACCTCCGCCGGCTCTCGACGAAGCGGCACAGCAAAAAGCTCGCAACGAAGCCGCCGCCCAACAGCGCGAGCGAGAAGAGCGTTTGCTGGCCGCGAAAGAAGCTCCGGAGAAAACTGATACTGAAGTTGTAGTTGTGGAGAACGAATCAGAAGAAGCTCGTACAGAAGTTCAGGAGAGTGCCGGTGCCTGATGTAAAAGCGGCCGATGTGGCCGAACTGCGCAAAGTTACGGGCGCGGGGATGATGGACTGCAAAAAGGCTCTCGTTGAATCTAACGGTGATCTGGAAGGCGCTAAAGAGTGGTTGCGTAAAAAAGGTTTGGCGGGAGCAAGCAAGCGCGCGGGTCGGGTGGCCGAGCAAGGTGCTATCGATGTTGTTGTCGCTGGTGGTACCGGAGCAATAGCCGAACTAACCGCCGAAACTGATTTCGTCGCTAAGAGTGAAAACTTCTCGGCCACGGTTAGCGAGTTGGCTCAGTTAGCGGTTGATTTAGGTACTGAAGATTTATTGGAGTCTCCGTTTCAAGGATCAACCGTGTCCGAATTTGTGGTGCAGTTGGCCGCCACTTTGGGCGAAAACGTTGCTCTGGGTCGCATTATTTTGTTTGAGACATCCGACGGCATTGTTGATGGTTATCGCCACGTACAAAACGGGCGCGGCACGATTGGGGTTTTGGTCGATTTAGGCGGAGTGGACCCTACTGATCTAAAGGCTCGCGATGTGGCTCACGATGTGGCTCTGCACGTGGCTTCGGCGGCCCCTCGGTATTTATCGAGAGACGATGTCCCCGAAGATGTAGTAGCCAAAGAGCGCGCGGTACTCGAAGAGTTGAGTCGCAACGAAGGTAAACCTGAAGCGGCGATGGCCAAAATAATCGAGGGGCGCATGAACGGTTTCTTTAAAGACAACTGTCTTTTAGAACAGGCTTTTGTGCGCGAGCCTAAAACGACTATCACTCAACTTCTTCAGGGCCTGGGCGCCAACGCCACCGTGCGCCGGTTTGCTCGTATCAAGATTGGTGAGGAATAAGCCAGTCATGCCCAAGAGTCGGTACCGACGGGTGGTGCTGAAACTCTCGGGTGAAGCATTTTCTGACACCCGAATCGGTTTCGGTATTGATGCCGCAGTAGTTCATCGCATTGCCAACGAAATTTCCGCGGTGCGAGCCGAACTTGATATCGAATTGGCCGTAGTAGTGGGGGGCGGAAACATTTGGCGAGGGATGAGTGGTGAAACCGGCGGAATGGATCGTGCTCGGGCTGATTACATGGGAATGCTCGCCACCGTCATAAATGCCCTTGCTCTACAAGATGCTCTTGAACACGCCGGGCAACCTACTCGAGTGCAAACTGCTATCACGATGTCCCAGATTGCCGAAGCCTTTATTCCTCGGCGAGCTATTCGCCATCTTGAAAAGGGCCGAGTGGTTGTTTTTGCTGCCGGCACTGGTAACCCTTATTTCACTACTGACACCACTGCCGCTTTACGGGCCGCTGAAATTGGTGCCGACGCAGTGTTCAAAGGTACGCATTCAGGAGTAGACGGAATTTACAATGCCGACCCCCGCACTAATCCTGATGCGGTGAAGTTAAATTCAATTAGTCACTTTGATGTGATAAATCAGCGGCTCGAAGTAATGGACTCCACCGCCATAACTTTTTGCATGGACAACAAACTCCCAATAATCGTTTTTAATGTAATGGAAGAAGGCAATATCCGTCGAGCATTGATGGGTGACGAAATCGGAACAATTGTGAGTAGTTCTTAATGAGCAACTCGGGTGACGAAATGCGCGACTTGGTGATTTTGGAATGCCAAGACAGCATGAGCAAGGCAATCGATCACCTAAAAGGTGAGTTTGCTTCCGTTCGCACTGGTCGTGCCAACCCAGTTTTAGTCGAGAAGTTGCGGGTTGAGTATTTTGGTTCTGAAGTTCCTCTCCAGCAGTTGGCTGGAGTAAGTGTGCCTGAAGCACGGCTGTTAGTCATCTCTCCTTACGACAAGTCCTCTATCGCGGCAATCGAAAAAGCGATTCAATCTTCCGATCTTGGAATTAACCCGAATAACGACGGCAACTTGATCCGACTTTCCTTCCCGCAACTCACCGAAGAGCGGCGTAAAGAGTTGGTCAAAGTAGTCAAGAATCGGGCCGAAGAAGGGCGAGTGGCGTTGCGCAATATTCGCCGCCAGGCTCGCCAAGATTTAGAAGCCCTAGAAAAAAGCGGTGATCTTTCGAAAGACGATTTGGCTCGAGCCGAAAAAGATCTCGACGGCGCCACCAAGGCAGTGGTGGGCGAGGTCGATTCCTTGCTCGCCCACAAAGAAACTGAGTTGCTCGAAGTTTGAGCCGTCGGCGCTTAAGGGTTGATAAAATAGGCTTATTCGGTAAGGGTTAGCCCGTGAGGCGTGACTTTGGGCGACCTATCCGTCTAACCTAGAAGTCTCGGGCCAACGAGCTAGATGATGGTTTTCAGCATAAAAGCTGTGAATAATTCGATCCCGAGATCATTATTCACGAGTTTGGTTTCGATTGTGTTGCCAAAGTGAGGGGAGTGACCAAAGTGTCCGATTGGCGTGGAGATGATGAGTTTGATGCCGAGTGGGCGCGCCCACTCGGGGGTAACGAACCGATTGATGTTGGTGGGTCAAGTTCGGCCGATCTACCGCACTGGACCGAAGCCGCCACCGGCGAAGTTCCCGAAGTGTTCGGCGACGAAGCGAGCAACACTCCGCCGGGTCCGCGCTTTCGGATGGGTGACTCTGATTGGGCCGAAGACGATTTGTCTACCGGCGAAGTATTACTCGACGACTCTGGCGCCCAACCGGCTGGCCGAGCTGGCCGCCGTCGCGCCACCGCTAAGCCCACTCGTAAAGAAAAGCGGGCCGCTCGTAAAGCCACAATTGTCGACCCCGAAGTTGAGTTCGATTCCGGTTACGACGCTGGCTATGGGCAAGATGATTACGACGACTTCAACTCTGAGCCCGGCGCGCTTGAGGGAGTCCAGTTGTCTCGTGATGAATACGACAGGTCGGACGAGCCTAGGGGAACGGCTGATTTAGGCAGCCGGTTAGTCACCGCATTGATAGTTGCTGCGGTGGCACTGTTGGCTTTTGTTATTGGCCGTACGACTACGGTTCTTTTGGTCACCGTTATTGTCTTGGCTTGTGCATTTGAACTTTATGAAGCGCTAAGACGGGCGGGCTATCACACCGCTACTGTTATTGGGCTTTTGGGCTGTGGGTCAATCGTGTTGATTGCCTATAACGAAGGCGATGCCGCCTTTCCGTTAGTGGCGATGCTGGTCGTGGTCTTCACTTTCTTGTGGTATTTGCTTGAGGTAGTCAAAGCTCGTCCGACGATCAACATAAGTCTCACGTTGATGGTGTTTGCCTGGATAGGGATCATGGGAGCGTTCGCAGGATTGCTTCTTCGTCCCGACCCGGCCGGAACCGGCTTGTTGTTAGGTGTAGTTATTTGCGCTGTTGGTGGCGACATTGGTAGTTACTTTGTCGGCCGAGCCTCGGGCCACACTCCGTTGTTGCCCCGAGTGTCGCCTAACAAAACCCTCGAGGGTCTTATCGGTGGAGCGGTTACTTCAATAGTTCTTGGTGGGATCATTGGAGTTGTTTTGCACCCGTGGGCGGACAAGGGAATCCTTGCAGGCTTAGCTTTGGGACTAGTGGTGGCTATTGCCGCTCCTATTGGCGACTTGTCTGAATCACTAATCAAGCGTGAACTGGGGGTTAAGGACATCAGTTCATTTTTGCCTGGTCACGGCGGATTCCTTGATCGCTTTGATGCGATTTTGTTTACTCTGCCCGTCGGTTACTACCTGGCGTTGCAACTCTTTTCGTGAGGCGAGTCGCGGTTCTGGGGTCAACCGGCTCGGTTGGTACTCAGGCCCTCGACGTTATTAGTCGCCATCCCGACGACTTTACGGTCGTGGCGCTGGTGGCGGGTGCTAATAGTGAGTTACTTGAAGCTCAGGCGGCGCAATTTGGAGTTTCACCTGACCGCGTAAGTTCAGGTATTGAGAACCCTGCGTCATTAGTCGAGTTTGCTGCCCTTGATGAAGTCGACGTAGTGCTGAACGCGGTGGTGGGGTTTGCCGGACTTACCGCCACTATTTCTGCTCTTGAGTCAGGCAAGCGTTTAGCACTGGCCAACAAAGAAAGTCTTATCTCCGGTGGCCCAGTCGTGCGGGCGGCACGTTTAGCCGGAGGTGGAGAGATTGTTCCGGTTGATTCGGAGCACTCCGCTCTTTATCAAGCATTGCGCAGTGGCACGCTCAGCGAGGTACGCAAGTTAGTGCTCACTGCGAGTGGAGGTCCGTTTCGGGGCCGCACGCCCGATCAACTCGCCCAAGTAAGCGTGACCGATGCTCTTAATCACCCAACCTGGGACATGGGGGCCAAGGTGACAATCGATTCTTCGACTCTTATGAACAAGGGTTTGGAGGTAATCGAAGCCCAGGAACTTTTTTCGGTTGGTTACGACAACATCGAGGTAGTGGTTCACCCCCAATCGATTGTGCACTCGATGGTTGAATTTTGCGACGGTTCGGTCATAGCGCAACTTTCGCAGCCCGACATGCGTCTGCCGATTGGTTTAGCCTTGGGCGCCCCCGATCGGCTTAATGAGCCTTTTGGCGCCCTCGACTTTTCCCAACTTGAGTCGCTCACCTTCGAGTCTCCTGATCGAGCCGGATTCCCCTGCCTTGATCTGGCCTACGAAGCTGGGCGGGCCGGTGGCGGTTCACCTGCGGCCTTGTCGGCCGCTAATGAAGTGGCCGTGGCTGCATTTTTGGCGGGATCCATAGCGTGGGCGCAAATAGCTGAAGTAAATGCCGCGGCATTGGCTGAAAAAATTGGGAACGTCAGTGATGTGGCTGACGTTCTTGAAGTAGACCGTATAGCGCGCATTAGGGCGCAAGAGACGATTTCGCAGTTTGCGGGGGTTTAGTTTTATGGCGTTTAGGCTGGCCATAAGAACCACCGACAAGAAACGACCGAGGAGGGTCGCGTGAAGGATCCGCTTGAAGACGCATCGGTTGATGTAAATCGTCGCGGTGCTTCACTAATTTTGGTGGCGGTAATCGTAGGGGTTGTACTGCTGGCGCTACTGCGGCCCGGATCCCAAGACGCAATCGCCATTGTTGTTGGCATCATTTTGATGGTGATGTTGCATGAGGCCGGACACTTTATCGCTGCTCGTCGTTCGGGCATGAAAGCGTCGGAGTTTTTTATTGGGTTTGGCCCGCGATTGTGGTCATTTTCGCGCGGTGAAACTGAATACGGAGTGAAAGCTATTCCCGCGGGCGGCTATGTGCGCATTATCGGGATGAGTAACCTAGAAGAAGTTGATCCGGCTGACGAACCGCGTTCGTTCCGTCAAGGCTCCTATCGAAATCGTTTCATTGTTGTTATGGCTGGAGTAACAGTAAATCTCCTGATTGCCTTTTTATTATTTTTCATCGTTATCGCCGGTCAAGGACGGGTGAACGATGGAGTTAGCACTACGGTTTCACAAGTAGTCGCGGGGTCGTCGGCTAGCGCGGCGGGGTTGCGTCCTGGCGACAAGATCGTGGCCGTTGACGGTCGGGCCACTCCCGAATGGGTGCAACTCAAATCAGCCATAGAGTCGCGTGGTGGCCAAGACGTTGAGTTCACTGTTGATCGTAACGGCAAAAAAAACATCGTGGTGGCCACATTGGACGAGCGTGACAACCGAGGATTTTTAGGGATTGGTCCAGCTACTCAATTTCGCAACGTTGGCGTATTTGAGGCCATCCCCGAATCCTTTCGAGTGATTGGCGGAATTACTACTGGAACCGTCGAGGGGCTTGCTCGACTTTTTTCCCCTTCCGGGGTAGAGCGTTACTCTAAAAACTTTACGTCAAGTGCACCCGAAGCGGGTACGCCGTCTTCAGATGAACGCCCGCGCTCTCTAATCGGAATCGTTGATGAAGGGAGCACCATCGTTAACGGAAACATTTGGGCTCTGCTTTGGCTGCTTGGCGGAATCAGTCTTATTTTGGCTTTATTTAATACGATCCCACTCTTGCCGTTTGACGGTGGACACGCAGTAGTAGTGCTCTACGAGTGGGCGGCATCAAAAATTATGCGCCGCAAGGTGACGGTCGATTTTCGTAAGTTAATGCCCGTTACCGCAGCAGTATTAGTGATTTTTTTGGTGCTGGGATTAAGCGCCATGTTTTTAGATATTCGCCAAGTGCTGGGCTCGTAAGGTATCAACGGTGACTACTAATAATTTCTCGCGTCGGCGCACTCGTTCGGTTCGGGTGGGTTCGGTAGTAGTCGGGGGTGATGCCCCTATTTCGGTGCAGTCAATGACCACTACTAAAACTGCTGATGTTGACGGCACTCTGGCGCAGATATACGCCCTAGCCGCCGCCGGTTGCGACATCGTGCGCTGTACCTGTAACGATGAAGCCGCCGCCGAAGGTTTGGCGCAGATTGTGCCGCGGTCGCCGGTACCAATCGTGGCCGATATTCATTTTCAGTACCGTCTTGCGCTTGCGGCATTAGAGGCCGGCGTACAGGCTTTGCGGCTTAACCCCGGAAATATTCGCAAGCCCACTCATATCAAGGCGGTCGCCGAAGCGGCTCGTGATCGAGGCGTACCGATTCGCATTGGTGTAAACGCCGGAAGTCTCGACCCTGAGATTGCTGAACGCCACGGCGGGGCTACCCCAGAAGCATTGGTTGAATCGGCGGTTAAAGAACTTAATTACTTTCGTGAAGTCGATTTTGAAGATGTAAAAATATCGGTTAAAGCGTCAAATGTAAAACTAATGATCGAGTCGTATCGGCTTCTTTCTGAGACGGTTGATGCTCCTTTGCATCTTGGCGTAACTGAAGCGGGGCCACCACCGGCCGGATTAGTTAAATCGACTGCCGGTATCGGAACTTTGCTGTCGGAAGGGATAGGCGACACAATTCGTTTCTCTCTTACCGCCGACCCGGTAGAAGAGGCTCGAGCGGGGCGAACGCTGCTCGAGTCCCTAGGGCTGCGAGAACGAAAAGGACTTGATCTTATTGCTTGTCCGAGTTGTGGCCGAGCTGAAGTTGACGTCATCGCCGTTGCCAGTGAAGCGCAAGCGGCATTGGAGTCGCTCAATATTCCGATTCAAGTGGCGGTTATGGGCTGTGTAGTCAACGGACCCGGTGAAGCCCGCGAAGCCGATTTAGGTATTGCCGCTGGACGGGGTCGAGGCCATTTGTTCGTCAAGGGACAAGTGGTGCGAGTCGTTCCGGAAGCTGAAATGGTTTCGGCCCTAGTAGAAGCAGCCCAACGCATTGTCGCCGAAGGTATTGACGCCGTATTGGCTGACCGTGATCTTGACGCCGAACGAATTGCGGCCGAAACTCGAGACGAGTTAATTCAGATTCAAGGAACCGACGTAAATAAATCTGAAGCCAAGATTATAAAGATTCGCGAGTTGGCTAAGGAAAGCCAAGACGAGTCTTGAACTATTAGTTAAGCGGAAAAACTACTGGTATTAAAATAAGCGAAGCTACGATCGTGAGCAAGGTAAGTGGTGCTCCTAGTCTCGCGAAGTCTCGAAATCGGTAACCACCCATTCCGAAAACCAAGAGGTTGGTTTGATAGCCAATTGGTGTAAGGAAAGAACAAGATGCCCCAATAAGAATGGCAATGGCGAGAGGGCGGAAGTTGAGCCCCGCGTCGTTGGCGACGGCTAAAGCAATCGGAAACATTAAAACTGCAGCCGCATTGTTGGAAAGCAACTCAGTCAGAATCATGGTTGCGATAAGCACTCCTGCGAGTATTCCTATCGCTCCAATAGGCTCAAGCCCATTTACTAACAGTTGGCCAGCCTGGCCAGCTAGACCGCTAGTTTCCATGGCTGCGCCCAGTCCAAAACTGGCCGCGATTAAAACAATGATGTCAAAATTGATCGCGCGTCTTGCTTCGCCCGGGGTTATGGCGCCAATGGCAATACAGGCCAAAGCTGCGATCAGGGATGTTTTCAGCAGATCAAGAAGTCCGAGTCCTGATACGACAATCAGTCCGACAGTTATAAGTTCTACCGCCCGGGCCCGGTTTCTTCGCGGGGGAATTCCGCCGGAAACCATTGATACAAGAAGAAAATCATCGCGCCCTTGCCACCGACGAGCGAAATCGACGTCGGCTAGTACCAACATCAGGTCTCCTGACCGGAGTCGAGTCTCACCAATTTTCTCGGTTAGGCGAACATCGGCTCGATGTATCGCCATTACTGCTGCTCCATAACGAGCGCGAAAATCAATCGCTTTTATGGTTGATCCAACTAAGGGAGAACCTTCTGCTACCACCACTTCGAAAGTTCGAGACTCTCCTTTGCTGGCGGCGATTGAGAAGTGTTGTTGCTCTGCGGAAACCAACCCAACGATTCTCTGCAGGTCTAAGACGCGCTCAACATTTCCTGCGAATACGAGTTGATCGTTACTGTTCAGTACTTCATCAGGAGAGATCGGAGCAATGGATTGGTCAAGGCGATTGATCTCGATTAGATACACACCACTTAAATTTCGCAATCCGGCGTCACTTACAGTTTTCCCTACCAAGGGTGAATTTTCTGGCACTCGCATTTCTACGGTGTAAGCACGTTCGTTGCCGCGGTCGCTCTCGCTGGGGGACTTACGCTGAGGGAGTAAAAGTGGAGTCAGGAGAATTATTCCTATTACGCCGACAAGGGCAATAGGTAGACCAACAGGAGTGATTTCGAAAATATCTAGCGGTTGACGCCCTGACTCCACCAACAGCCCCGAGATAGTTACATTGGTTGAGGTTCCGATCACCGTTATTACCCCACCAAACACCGCGGCATAAGAAAACGGCATAAGAAAACGGGACGGAGATCGACCAGTTCGGCGGCACCACTCCACCAACCGAGGAGCAATCATGCTGACTAGGGGAGTATTAGCGATAAATCCCGAAGCCAGCGTTCCGGGTAGCAATACGCGCGAGAGGTCTTTTCGTTCGCGTTCTGGGTTTTTGTTGGACTTCCCTCCCAGGATTCGATTAGTGATTCCGGCTAAGGCTCCAGTGGTTTCGGTGGCCCCAGCAAGTACGTACAGCGCGGCAACGATGATCGGAGCTTCGTTGGAAAATCCGGCAAAGGCTGCGTCGGCCGGGATTACATCGGCGACAAAAAGTACGATCACTGCTCCGACCATGACGACGGCGGGCTGAACTCTTTCACTGGCAAGAACCGCGATCGTAATTACGACTACCACCAGAGTGAACCAAGCGTCAGGAGTCATTAACGTCCCTCATCATTTCTACGGTCTTACCCGCGCGCCAACATGCGATTTTGCCACCAGCGCTTAACCCCTTGGGCGCTACCGCGCGACAAGCATTCATCATGCAAACTCCGTTCGAGGGAGTCATCAATTTCGTCTAGCGGCCCGACGACCCAACTGAGAACTCGATCAGCCAGTTCGGGGTTGCGGGCTAATACGGGACCGTGAAGATAAGTGCCGAGCAGGCGTTCACCTAGTACGCCGTCACTTCCGTTACCGTTTCCGGTGCCAACTTTTACTTGGCCCAAGGGAACGACTCCTTGTCCTAGTTGCGTGCGCCCACCATGGTTTTCAAATCCCGTGATCAGTGACGGCGGTCCCGCGGTGCCCCAATTCGGCGATGGTTCCGCCTCTATTACGACCTCTCCGATTGAACGATTAGCGCCCGCTCGGGTGATCATGTCGATTAATCCGATTCCTTCGAGTAGTGAACCATCGGCGGCTTCGTAGGAGTGGCCTAATAATTGGAAACCCGCACAAACCGCGACGATTACCGCACCGGTGTTGTGCGCCTCAATGAGAGCCGACCGGGACTCTTGTAAGGAGCGGGCGGCAATGTGTTGGGAGTCGTCTTCTCCGCCACCAAGCAAATAAAAATCCAGACCCGACGAGATTGGTTCGCGGGCATCAATCTCAATTATTTCTGCCGCGATACCTCGTCTTTGTGCCCGCTGAGCGATGATTAGAGCGTTACCGCGATCGCCGTAAGTGCCGAGAATCTCGGGGTAAACCAACCCGATCCGTAAAGTCGACTCCCGCGCATTCATGGTTTTGACTTTCGGTATTTGTCGTAGAGCGCAGAAAACTGAGTATAAGACGCGACGATGGTTATGTCGTCTCCTTTGAGGCGACGAGCTGCCGCGATGGGATCGGAGTCAATTATGGGGTTGAGGTCTTCAGCGTTCAGCCTCACCGCGACATCAAGACACCGCTCGCCGGCCGCGGCCACTGAGTGCCCTCGTAGTAATTGGTAAGGGACATCGTAAAGCCAAGACGTATCTTTCCCGTCGGCCACGCGCGCGTTGACTGCTACCACTACTTGAGTGGATCGGGGGGAAAGATATTGCAACACTTCAGTCCAGCCGGCGGGGTTCTTTGCCAGCAACACTTGAGCGTTACGGCCGTCCCCCAGCGGAAGTTTCATATTGCGACCGGCGACATTAGTAACGGTAGCCATCAGTGCGATGGCCCGCTTTGGTGTCACCCCAAAGCTATTAGCCGCCACCACGGCCAAAGCAGCATTGGCTAAGTTCCATTTCCCTGGGAGTGCGAGACGAAGTTCGTGAGATTTCTCTTGGATTAAAAGAGTTGCTGACTCATTTTCGTCTTCGGAAAAGTTGAGATGTGCCACGGCTTCGGGTTGCGTAAATCCACACCCCCCGTTATCAATCGGACAGTCGTAAGAGTCGTTAGTCCACTCAAGCAATCGACCACAAGATGGACAAGTGTTGGCGTCTTCACGCCATGATCGACCGAGTGCCACCCATGTAACCGTTCCGGGTGATGCCGCCCACACGATATTGGGATCAGACGAATTGGCTATTACCGCGAGGCTGGGGTTAGCGATAAAAAGTTTTCTCCACGCAGCACTTACTGCGTGCACCTCTCCGTAACGGTCAAGTTGGTCGCGACTTAGATTTCCAAGAACGAGCAGTACTGGGTTTAATGGATCAATAACTTTGCTCACTACTCGTTCATCGACTTCTAAAATTGCTAGGCCTGATTGTTTGGCTCCGGCGAGTACGGGAGCGATTCCGGAGGCGAGATTGGCTCCGGTGGCATTGGTGATAATCGGAAAGTCAGACTCGACGAGAGCGTCGACCAGGAGTCGGGTAGTGGTGGTCTTGCCGTTAGTGGAAGAAACGATGACCACTTTTTGGCTCTGGGCGCTATCACGCAAAAGATTGGGCGCGATGGCGTTCATGACTCGGCCGCTAATAGTCGCCCCTTGGCCTCTACCTGTGAGGCGAGAAACCGCTCCCGCCATACGGCCCGAGCTAATCGCCACCCGTGTACGCAGACTGGTCATATTCGGTCTCGTTTCGAAAAAGTCGTCAGTTGGCTCTGATTAGCACCCCAGATACTGATGTTGTCAGATGCAGGGGGAAAGGTGACGCACCACAAGCGTTGCTATCGCTAGCCTCACTCTATGGCTTCTATTGCGTCTACTGGTTTCTTCCTATTTAGGGGTTTAGTTCTATGAAAATGACGCAGCAATTTGGCCGCACCCTTCGAGAAGCACCGGCCGACGCTGACATCGCCAGTCATCAGTTGTTGATAAGAGCAGGTTATATACGCCGATTGGCGAGCGGTATTTACGCTTGGCTTCCTTTAGGTCAGCGAGTTTTATCTAAAGTCGCCGATATCGTTCGGGCCGAAATGGATGCATCGGGCGGGCAAGAAATTACTTTGCCGATCGCCCAACCGTTAGAACTATGGGCTCGAACTGGGCGAGATCAAACTTATGGTCCACTGATGTTTCGTATGGAAGATCGCAAAGGGGCGGGATTCTGTCTTTCTCCTACTGCCGAAGAAGCAATTACTGCGGTAGTGGCGGGGGAGTCACTTAGTTACCGTGACTTGCCGGTAAATCTTTATCAAATCAATTGGAAGTATCGCGACGAATTGCGCCCTCGCTTTGGTTTACTGCGAGCTCGAGAGTTTTTAATGAAAGACGCCTATTCGTTTCATGTTGATAATGCCGATCTCTCCGTTACTTACCAAAAAATGTTTTCTGCTTACTGCCGCATTTTCGATCAGTGTTCGCTCACCTATAGAGCGGTAGAAGCGCAAGCCGGAGAAATAGGCGGTGAAGTTAACCACGAGTTCATGGCTGCGGCCGCCGTTGGGGAAGATGATTTCGTATGGTGCCGTAAATGTGATTACGCCGCTAATATCGAAGCCGCTCAACGCCAGTCGGTACCAAATAGTAAGACCCAAGAAAAAGTTTCTGATCCAGAAATTGTCCACACTCCTGGACTGACCAGCATTGATGATGTTGCTGCTCACCTTGATGTTGAACCAAGCGATTTACTCAAGTGCATTGCTTTTGATATTGATGGTGATCTTGGCTTGGCGGTCATACCGGGCGACCGAGAAGTAAATGAGTATGCGTTGATTCAAGCTTTAGCTCCTCGCTCGGTGCGACTTTTCGACGATGAAGACTTTGTCGCTCACCCTGATGTATTTAAGGGTTATCTTGGTCCCGATTTTTCTGGGGCCAGTATCGTTGTGGCCGACTCGGCCGTAGCGGAAGGAACGAGTTGGATTACGGGTGCTAATGCCGTCGATCAACACCGTCGCAATGTTTGTGTTGGGCGCGATTTTTTGGTTTCACAATGGATAGATCTTGCCGTCGCTGCTAACGGTGATCCTTGTCCTCGCTGTGGTGAACCACTTTCGGTTGATCGAGGAATTGAAATTGGTCATGTTTTTCAACTCGGTACTAAATACTCTGAAGCACTCGAAGCCAATTATGTCGACGAGTCGGGTACACCTCAACCAATGGTTATGGGCTGTTACGGAATAGGCGTGTCGCGCATCGTTAGCGCAGTAGTAGAAGAACACCACGACGAAAACGGAATTTGTTGGCCCGCCGCTCTCGCTCCTTACGATGTTCACTTAGTGGTATTGCCCGGACGGGCCAAAACTCCTGAGCAAATCGCTTTATCGGAAGAAGTGGAGCGCGCCGGAGAAGAACTTTACCGAGTTATGACCGAAGCAGGGATTTCGGTGCTTTTCGATGATCGTGACGTTTCTCCCGGCGTTAAGTTTGCTGATGCCGATTTGTTGGGTATGCCCGTGCGGCTCACTCTGGGCGCCAAAGGTTTTGCCCGAGGCGTAGTGGAACGGCTCGATCGGGCTACGGGTGAAGAACGAGAATTGGCGCTGACCGACGATATTTTGAGCGTCGCCTTGACCGAATTACGTTTGGCGATACTGGCTGGTGCAGCCTAGAGGGGCTTCTGATAACCTCTGAGGGCTGGGAGCGGAGAAATCGGCCGCCAGTGATCGTCGGAAAAATATTCGTTGGAAATAGGGTTCGACATACCGCCGACGACGTGGGCTCAACGCCCACGTCGTTTTTCTTGAGCGGCCCGAATTTTCGGGCTGGTCAAGGTCGGCGGAGTAATCGAACTCCAACGGTGAGCCGGAGACGGTTCGCGGAAGGGGAGGTGGACAATGGTGGACACTCAACACTCTCTCGCGGCTTCCTTTGCTCCTGTTCTTAACGAACTAGACCTAAATCTTTACGACGTTGAGGTGGTATCAGCCTCACAAGGACCTCGCATTTTAAGAGTGTTAGTTGATCGCCCTGGCGGTGTCGACTTGGAAGCCATCACTGCGGCCACTCAAGCGTTGTCAGAAATTCTTGATTCCCCCGGCGAAACTCCAGATCCGCTTATCGCTGGCCGCTACACCCTTGAAGTTTCTAGCCCGGGATTAGAACGACCCTTGCGCCGAATTGAACATTGGGAAGGGGCGCGTGAAAAAACTGTGACGGTGAAATTTCGTCACGAGGGAGTGGCGCAAAGAGTTAAGGGAGTGGTTGTTTCTCTTAATGGCACTTCTGTAATTCTTGATGTTGATGGCCGCGAACAAGAAATTTTGTTTTCTGAAATCACTGGTGCTCGCACTGTATTTGAGTGGGGTTCAGAACCCCGTCTAGCAACTAAAAATCGCAAACCGAAGTCGAAAAAGAAATCAGAGAAGGTGGCCTAGTGGTTAAAAACACAGAAATGATGGAAGCGCTCGAGAATCTTGAGCGCGAAAAAGGTATTGCCGTCGACGTTTTATTAGAGGCGCTTGCTAACGCCCTAGTCACGGCCTACAAGCGCGGCCCCGACGCGGCGGAAGAAGCATTAGTTGAAATTGATGTTGAAACTGGAGAAATTACCGTAATCGCCCAAGAACTCGATGAAGACGGAAACGTCGTGCGTGAGTGGGACGATACGCCCGACAACTTTGGTCGCATTGCGGCTCAGACGGCTAAGCAAGTCATCTTTCAGAAGATTCGCGACGTTGAGCGCGATATGAAGTACGAAGAGTATGCCGGTCGTGAAGGCGACATCGTTACCGGAATTATTCAACAGACAGATCAGCGGTACACGCTGCTTGATTTAGGTCGGGTAGAGGCGTTGCTGCCCCAAGCCGAGCAAGTACAAAACGAACGCTACGATCACGGCGGTCGGCTTAAGGCGTACATCGTGGAAGTTCGCAATACGGCCAAAGGTCCACAAATCGTCGTGTCGCGCACTCATCCCGGATTAGTTAAACGGCTTTTCGAACTAGAAGTTCCTGAAATTGCCGACGGGGTAGTTGAAATTAAGGCGGTTGCTCGTGAACCGGGGCACCGCACCAAGATCTCAGTGGCTTCTACCGACCCCCACGTTGACCCCGTGGGCGCGTGCGTAGGTGCTCGTGGCGCGCGCGTGCGGCAAGTAGTTAATGAATTGGCGGGTGAGAAGGTAGATATCGTTCCCTACACTGACAACCCAGTTGAGTTTGTCCAAAGTGCTCTTGCCCCGGCTCGGGTTCGCGAAGTTCGTATTCACGAAGATACCGGTACGGCCGAAGTGATCGTTCCTGATTTTCAACTTTCTTTGGCTATCGGTCGAGAAGGCCAAAACGCTCGACTTGCGGCGCGACTAACGGGTTGGCGAGTTGACATAAAGAGCGAAACTCAACTTCAAGAAGAAGAGAGCGGACAGGTCGATTACGCCGAAGGCGAATGGGTCAAAGACGAAAGCGGAGAATTGGTATTCCAACCTGCTGGCGGTGGTGAGGCGATTTCGGCTGAGGCCGCGGGATATTCTGCCGCCGAAGAGGCAGTAGCCGAGGCGGTCGAAGAAGCAGTAGAAGAAGCAGTAGAAGAAGCAGTAGCCGAGGCGGTCGAAGAAGCGGTAGCCGAAGAAGCAAACGAGGAGCAGGCCGACGCGTGATCAAGATCGCCTCCCGAGTCGCTTGTGTGTGGGGTGTCGAACGAACGCGTCGGTCGACGACCTGGTTCGTTTGTCGGCCAATGCTGACGGATCGCTTAGTCTCGGGCCGGGAACGGGTCGAGGCGCATGGCTGTGTGGTCCACCCGACGGAATCGAATGTCTTAATCAAGCCGTTCGCCGCGGAGCCCTTGACAAGGCGCTGCGCATTCGCGTGCTCGAATCAGAAATTGAAGCGGTACGAAGTAAAATGCAAGACCCTAATAGCGAGTTCCTCAGTTAGTCCGACGAGTTAGGTAGAGGCTTGGCCAAGAAAGTACGAATTTATGAAATAGCGCGTGAGTACGGCGTCTCTAATGAGGTCGTGCTTGAGCTTGCTAATGAACTAAAGATTGGCGCTACTAGCCATTCGGCCAGTTTGGAAGAAGCGATGGGCGATCGCGTGCGCCGTTTAGCCGACTCTAAAGGAATGACTCGACAAGCTCCGGTTAAAAAAGCCCCCGCTAAAAAAGCTCCCGCTAAAAAAGCCCCGGCTAAAAAAGCCCCGGCTAAAAAAGCCCCGGCTAAAAAAGCCCCGGCGAGTAAATCGGCTCCGGACGAAGAGGCGGACGCAAAGATTGCCCCCGCGGTTCCTAATCCGACTAGTCGAGTAGTGCGTTCTTCGGCTCGAGTCGAAGAACCCGAAGCGATTGCTCCTGCGCCCAAAATTGCTCCGAGCGCTTCAGCAATTCCCTCGGCGCCGGCCGCTACCCCCGAGAGTGAAGTTGAACCAACTGCGGCTAGTGCTAAGCCGATTCCACCACCGCCCGGTCAACGTCGAGTACCTCCACCGCCTGTTCCGGGTCGTTCTTTTTCTTCTGGTCCTCGCCCTGGTGGCGCGGGACCCGCGCGTCGCAGTCCGACCGACGGTACGACTGGTGAAGCGGCCGCGCCTCGGCGTTCTCCCGGCGGTTACACCCCTCGTCCCGGTCCCGCAGCAACTCCGGGAGCAGGGGCCCCGGCTGGTCGCCCCGGTGGTGGCCGTGGTCGGCCAACCCCTCAAGGACAACGGCCCCGGCGTAAGAAACGGCGGCGTCGCAGTTTTGAAGAATTAGGTCCCGCTTCCGCTCCGGTACTCACCCCAATAGATGCTCCGGTGCCGGAAGGCGAGATTGTGGTGCCTCGAGGGTTGACGCTACAAGAACTGGCCCCCATGTTAAATCGCAATACGGCCGACTTGGTGCGGTTGCTTTTTGATGCGGGTGAATTAGTAACCGGCACGCAGTCGCTAGCCGACGAGATGGTAGATCTCATAGCAGAAACCCTTAACGCGGAAGTACTGCTGGTCGAACCTGGTCAAGAGCAAGAACTCGAGTTGCAAGGCATGCTTGGTGACGAAGAAGAAAATGAAGACGAGAGTCTGCTGGTGCCGCGTGCTCCGATTGTTACCGTTATGGGTCATGTCGACCACGGAAAAACTACTTTGCTTGACCGTATTCGCAGCGCCAATGTTGTTGCTGGCGAAGCGGGGGGAATAACTCAGCACATCGGTGCTTACCGAGCTGAGCATAATTCTAAACCTATAACTTTTATCGATACTCCTGGACACGAAGCCTTTACTTCAATGCGCGCTCGCGGTGCACAAGCCACCGATGTAGTCGTTTTAGTTGCGGCCGCAGATGACGGTTTGATGCCACAAACTTTAGAGGCGCTTAATCACGCCCGTGCGGCAGACGTTCCGATCATTGTGGCTATTACCAAAGTGGACCGTGAAGACGCTAACCCTGAACGAGTTCGCCAACAATTTGTTGAAAACGAATTGGTCCCCGAAGAGTGGGGAGGCGACACGATAATGATCGATGTCTCCGCTCCTACTGGCCAAGGGGTAGACGCATTACTAGAGGCAATTTTGTTAGTGGCCGAACTTGAAGAACTCTCGGCTAACCCAGACGCACCCGCCCGAGCATTTGTTTTGGAGTCCAACCTTGATCCCGGGCGAGGGCCAGTAGCGACAGTTTTGATTGAACGAGGAACACTAAAAGTCGGCGCCCCCGTCGTGGCCGGTGGCGGATGGGGCCGAGTTCGAGCGTTGTTTGATGAACACGGAAAATCAATCAAAGAGGCGGGGCTCTCTATGCCAGTAGAGGTACTTGGTCTGGACGAAGTTCCGTTAGCGGGTGACGAACTGCGCGTTGCTCCCGACGAAAAGACCGCCCGCTTGGTTGCTGAAGCACGAATCCACCGCCGTCGATCAGCCAGTAGCTCTCACCCGGCATCGCTGGCCGGCGGGGCTCGCCTAGAAGATATTTTCGCCATGGTGCAACGCGGTGAAGTTGCCACTCTCAATCTGATCTTGAAAGCCGACGTGCAAGGCTCGCTGGAAGCCATAACTGATGCGTTGCGCAAACTCGATAAAGATCATGAAGAAGTTCGACTTTCGTTTGTTCACCGAGCCGTAGGCGGTATTAGTGAATCGGATATCGATTTGGCGGCCGTTTCTAATGCCACGGTGATTGGTTTTAATGTTCGGCCCGATCGCAAGGCGCGTGAACGAGCCGAGTTTGAAAAAGTGGAACTTCGTCTTTACGAAGTTATCTACAAGGTTCTTGAAGATGTCAACTCTGCCCTCATTGGTATGTTGGAACCAGAATTTGAAGAAGTTGTAACCGGAGATGCTGAAGTGCGTGAAATATTCGGGATTCCCCGAGTCGGGAAAGTGGCCGGTTGTTTTGTGCGCAATGGTGTAGTTACTCGAGGTTCGAAGGTGCGTTTCTTGCGCGACGGGGTTGTCATCTGGAATGGAGCAATCAACTCTTTGCGCCGATTCAAAGATGATGCTCGCGAAGTTCAGGCCGGATTTGAGTGCGGTATTGGTCTTTCTGACTTCCAAGATCTAAAAGCGGGTGACATCATTGAGACTTATGACCTCAAGGAGATTCCCCGCACCTAAGCGGAGCGAAGCATGGTCAGCCGAGCCCCTCGCAAGTTCTCCCGCATGCTGCGGGTTAACGAGTTGGTGCGGGAAGTTCTAGGCGACGAGCTTGAACGGCTGGCCGATCCTCGACTCGAATTAGTCACGGTCATGAGTGTCGATGTAAGCCCTGATCTCCGTAACGCTACGGTTTACTACGGAGCGTTGGGCCGAGACGATCCCTCAATTGCGGTGGCACTTAAATCGGCTACGCCGCGACTGCGCAAAGCCATTAGCCGAGAAGCTCGGTTGAAGTATCTCCCCGATTTGAAATTCAAAGAAGACCCTTCACTCGAAACCGGGCAACGAGTCGAAGAGATTTTGCGCAAGATCCGCGAGTCAGAACAATGAGCCCGGCCCGAGCCGCGGGCTCCGATAAGGCCGTAGTCGCGGCCGCGGCGGCACTAAGAGACGCGTCCGAGATTGCTCTCGCTTGTCATGTAGGACCTGATGGTGACGCTTTGGGGTCAACCCTTGGTCTGTTCCATGTGTTGCGTGCGGCCGGGCGGCCAGTAGTGGCGTCGTTTCCCGACCCGTTCGTGGTGGGTCCAACTTTTACCGGCCTACCCGGCTTGGAAGATTTAGTACCACCCGACAAATTCCCTGCTGCGCCCGAAGTTATGGTTACTTTCGACTGCGGTTCACTTGATCGTCTAGGAAATTTAGAGCCTGCGGCGCGTGCGGCGAGCGAACTTATTGTTGTTGACCATCACCTTTCTAACGATTCTTACGGAACGATCAACCTAATTGAACCTGATGCTGCGGCCAGCGCCAGTGTGGTGCTCAAACTGATCGACGAGCTAGGCCTCGAGCTGAATCGCGATGCTGCTTTTTGTCTGTACGTAGCACTGATTTCAGACACTGGCCGTTTTCAGTACGAAAACACCACTCCCGCAGTATTCGAAATGGCCCGCCGACTCACTGAATTTGATTTACCCGTAGCCGATCTTTCGCGTCAGCTTTTCGAAGTAGACAGTTTTGCTTACTTGCGCTTATTGGGTGAGGTGCTTAACGGAGTCGAATTAGATTCTGAATTTAACCTCATTTGGGCAGTTGCGACTAACGAAATGTACGAACGGCACGGGGTGAAACGGGAAGAGGCCGAAGGATTAATTGACATAGTTCGGCGAGCCGCTGAGTCTGAAGTTGCTCTGCTGCTGCGAGAAGAACCCGACTCGACTACGCGCGGGAGTTTGCGCTCACTAGGTGGGGTAGACGTTTTGGCTATTGCGCAAACTTTTGGCGGTGGGGGACATCGTCTCGCGGCTGGATTTAGCTCAGACAAGCCGCCCTTAGAAGTGCTTGCTCTTGTGCGCTCCGAGCTTGGTGCGGTTGGTGGTCAAAATGGTTGATGGCCTAGTAATCGTTGACAAAGAGCCGGGCTGGACTTCCCATGATGTAGTGGCCAAGTTGCGCTCGGTCTACGGGCAAAAACGAGTGGGCCATGCCGGCACACTTGACCCCGATGCCACCGGTGTTTTGTTGGTCGGTCTGGGACGAGTTACTCGGCTAATGCGATTTTTACAGGCGGGGAAAAAGGTCTACCGCTCCACGATTCAGTTCGGCGTGGCCACGAACACGCTCGATGCCGCGGGAGAGGTAACCGGCGAAGTTGCCATGACGTTTACCCGTAGTGATCTCGAGGCCGCTTTGCCGCAATTTGTGGGCGATATCAAACAAATACCGCCGATGGTTTCTGCCGTGAAGATTGACGGGAAACGGTTGTACGCGTCGGCCCGTGCGGGCGAAGTGGTTGCTCGTCCACCGCGGCCAGTAACGGTATATAAATTTTTATTAGAAGATTTTGATGACACAAAACCAGGTTTTCCTCGGGCCACGGTTTTGGTGGAGTGTTCTTCAGGAACCTACATTCGCTCGTTGGCGGCCGATTTAGGCGAAGCCTTGGGCGGGCTAGGACACATAGCCACTTTGCGGCGAGTTTCGAGTGGCTCTTTTGAGGTTGAAGAAGCTCACACTATTGATTCGGTAATAGCTGCACCCAGTGATTGCTTGTTATCACCATTAATTGCTATGCGCGACCTTGACCAAGTTGAAGTTGATTCGGCGACCGAGAAGTTGGTAAGTCACGGGCGACGTATTTGTATAAACCAAGAAGAAAAAAATATTAACGGACCGTGTGCGGTGGTGGGATCTAGGGGTGAGCTGCTCGCGGTTTATGAGCCAAAAGAAAATGAATTTGTGGCTGCCGTCGTAGTCTCTCCTGGAGATGGAGAGTAACTGCTATGGATAGTGTTGTAGACCTAGTTGGTTATGAGCCTCCCGCCGGGGGGACGGTAGTAACTATTGGGGCTTACGACGGCGTTCATTTAGGTCATCAAGCGGTCCTACGGCTAGTACGCGATTTGGCTACGGCTCGAAATTGTGAAGCAGTTTGTCTGACTTTTGATCGTCATCCGGCTGAAGTAGTGCGAACGGCGACTGCACCCAAACTCCTCACCAATCTTGAGCAAAAACTAGAACTTTTAGCCCAAACCGGCTTTGTCGACACAACTTGCGTTTTGACTTTTGACGAGGAGCGCAGCAAAGAAGCCGCGGAAGATTTTGTTCGCACAGTTCTTGTCGAAGGTTTGGGTGCCCGTTTAGTTGTGGTTGGAGCCGATTTCCATTTCGGCCATCGCCGACACGGAAAAGTTGAGTTACTTGAGCAAATGGGGGCAGAGCTGGGGTTTGAAGTCATTGGCTTGGGTCTAGTTCCGGTGGCGGGTGACTCGACGGGTGTCGCTTATTCGTCGACTCGTATTCGTGAGCTGCTTGGTGAAGGAAACGTAACTGGTGCCGCGCGGTTGCTTGGTCTACCCGCTCGAGATTACGAAGTTCGAGGAACGGTAGTGAAAGGTGATCAGCGCGGGCGAGAGTTGGGCTATCCCACCGCAAACGTCGCCGTTTCGGATCGCATGTGTTTACCCGCCGATGGAATCTACGCGGGCTATTTTCGTTGTGGGCCGTCCTCGGGTGCTCCGCTAGATGACGGCGACGGGATTGAACGGCCGTGTGCTATCTCGCTGGGTCGCCGACCAACGTTTTACGAAGACGCACCGGTATCACTGCTAGAGGCTTTTCTGCTTGATTTTGATGACGACCTCTATGGCCGCAACGTAGCGGTTCGCTTCGTTGATCGAATCCGAGGTGAGGAGCGTTTTGAGAGTAGCGAGAGCCTAATTAAGCAAATGGGCCTCGATGTTGCGGAAACTCGGCGGCTTCTAGGTCCCTGAGCTGAGTCTGCTACCGTAAAGGGGTTCCCAACCAGGGAATTAAAAGCACCAAAGACGAAAACAAGCAGAAGCGAAGGTATGCCCGAATCATCAATAACGATCTCCGATCACCGCCGCCACGAGACTGACACTGGTTCGGCGGAAGTCCAGATAGCCCTGCTTACTGGCCGCATTGATCACCTAACCGAACATCTCAAGACGCACAAAAAAGATCATCACTCGCGTCGTGGTTTGCTCATGATGGTTGGTCGCCGCCGCCGTTTGCTTGACTATCTAAAGCGTAAAGAAGTTGACCGATATCGAGCGATCATCGCGAAGTTAGGTCTGCGGAGGTAATCGTTCTAAAGAATTACTCGCGTTTTTATTCTTGTTCGACCCTCGTGGCTCTCACCGGAATTACTCGCAGGTATAAGTAAAGACGTCGAAAAATAATCAGAGAGGAGCGTCTTATGGAAGGCGCCATTCGTGTTTCCGGTCCTATCAACGCTGAAGGGACCATATTGTCGCTAGAGACGGGAAAACTTGCTCGTCTTGCTGCTGGAGCAGTTTTAGTTCAGATTGGTGACACCACCTTGCTCACTACCGTTGCGACTAGCAAGCCGCGCGACGGAATCGATTTCTTCCCGCTTACGGTTGACGTAGAAGAGCGGATGTACGCCGTAGGTAAAATTCCTGGGTCATTTTTTCGCCGTGAAGGTCGGCCTGGTGAAGCCGCTATTTTGACTTGTCGTCTTACCGACCGTCCGTTGCGCCCTTCGTTCCCCAGCGATTTTCGCAACGAAGTGCAGGTGATTTCCACCATTCTTGGCGCTGATCTTGAGAACCCCCACGACGTTGCTTCAATTAATGGCGCATCGGCGGCACTGATGGTGTCGGGGATTCCTTTTGATGGACCGATCGGTGCAGTACGCATTGCCGCTATTGACGGCGAATGGGTTGCTCACCCGACTTACCAGCAAGGTGATGAGTCCACCTTCGAAATGGTGGTGGCCGGTCGCAAACTTCATGATGGTGATGTTGCAGTAATGATGGTGGAAGCAGGCGGTACTGCTGGTTCGTTCGAAATGTACGAAGCCGGTGCGCCGAAGGTAACCGAAGAAACTATTGCTGATGGTTTGGAGTTCGCGAAACAGTGGATCTTGGCGTCTATCGAGTTGCAACTTGAACTAGTTAAAAAAGTTCAGGCGGAAAAAGGTCCAATTCAAGACATTCCTTATTCTCCTTCCATCGACTACACCGACGATATTTTCGATGCCATTGCCGACGAAGCGCGTACCGCTACTGCTCAAGCGATGTTTGTTGCGGATAAAAATGATCGCAACAACCGTCTTGACGAGATTGAGTCGGCCGCGATCGCTACTTTGGTTGGTTCTGACGAAGCTCCGGGACAATTTGCCGGGCGTACTGGTGAACTCAAAAAAGCGTTCCGTTCGTTGCAAAAGCAGGTCGTGCGTGACCGTATTGTCAATGAAGGCGTGCGTATTGACGGGCGTGGTCTTACCGACCTACGCCCGATTTCTTCTGAGGTTGGTTTGTTGCCTACTGCTCACGGAACCGGTTTGTTCCAGCGAGGTGAGACTCAAGTTTTGAGTGTGGTCACACTCGGAATGCCGCGTATGGAGCAAATGGTCGATTCGATTGGCACTGATGACCGGAAGCGCTACATGCATCACTACAACTTCCCGCCGTTCTCAACCGGTGAAACTGGCCGAGTGGGATCACCTAAGCGGCGTGAAATCGGTCACGGGGTACTGGCAGAACGAGCATTGGTGCCCGTGTTGCCTAGTGCCGAAGAATGGCCCTACACCTTGCGAGTGGTGTCTGATGTGATGTCGTCAAACGGCTCCACTTCAATGGCGTCAGTGTGTGGATCGAGTCTCTCTTTGATGGATTCTGGTACTCCGCTTAAAGCTCCGGTGGCGGGAATTGCCATGGGCCTCGTTTATCACGATGGAAAATACGTCACCCTTACCGACATCCTCGGAGCGGAAGACGCTTTCGGCGACATGGACTTCAAGGTGGCCGGAACTCGTGATGCCATTACTGCTTTGCAACTCGACACCAAAATTGCTGGCATTCCCGCCAGTGTTCTGGGCGACGCATTGCGCCAGGCTCGAGAGGCACGATTGCAAATCCTTGACATTATGAACGAGGCCATCTCTGCCCCGCGTGAAGATGTAGGCCCCACCGCACCAAAAATAATCAGCATAGAAATACCGATTGACAAAATCGGTGAGGTGATTGGTCCTAAGGGCAAGGTCATTAACACTATTACTCAAGAAACTGGAGCCGATGTTTCGGTTAGTGACGATGGGGTAGTGGGTACGGTTTCAATTGGTTCTAAAGATGGGCAAGCCGTTGAAGAGGCTCGGCGTCGCATTGAACTAATTCTTGATCCACCGACCGCCGAATTGGGAGCGACTTACACCGGTCGAGTGGTGAACGTGACTAAATTTGGAGCGTTTGTAAATATCTTGCCTGGTCGAGACGGGCTGCTGCATATCTCTAAATTGGGTGGCGGTAAGCGCATCGATCGAGTTGAGGACGTGGTTAATCTTGGCGACGAAGTTGAAGTACGCGTTGATGACATTGACAACTCGGGCAAACTCTCGCTCAGCATGGCTAATGACGAAGGATCGAATTCTAGTGATAGCGATTCGGCTCCTAAGCGTGAAGCGAGCAAATCTGACTCAAGTCGGAGTGCGGTTTCGTTTGAAGATACTTGGGAAGCTAAAGCTAAAGAAGAGTTCGGTGACCTTGGTCCCGACGATGCTGGCCGAGGGGAGAAAAACTCGGGTGGAAATCGCGGCGGCGGTAAGCGGCGGCGCTAACTCTTCGTGGGCGAAGCCGTAGAACGCAGCATCCTTGACTCGGGGCTGCGGGTAGTTACCGAAGCACTGCCGGGCTTACGCTCGGTCGCGGTAGGTTTTTGGGTTGGTACGGGTTCGCGCGACGAGACCGACCAGATATCCGGTGCTAGCCACTTTCTTGAACACTTGCTGTTCAAGGGTACGGCTCGTCGAGGAGCACTTGAGATTGCCAACTCGGTTGAGTCGGTGGGTGGAGACATGAATGCCTTTACCACCCACGAAGCAACAGTTTTCTACGTACGCGTTCCTGATGAGCGGATCTACGAAGCGCTCGACATTCTTTCTGACATTGTTTGGTCTCCAAGTTTGCGCGGCGAAGATGTTGACGCGGAGCGGCAAGTCATTCTTGAAGAGATTCGCATGCACGACGACTCACCCGAAGATTTAGTCCACGATGTTTTTGCCCAAGCGATATTTCCTGATCACGCAATTGGGCGCACAGTGATTGGGATTCCCGAAACTATTAATTCTTTGGGGCCAAAAGAAATAGGCGATTTTCACGCCGCTCATTACCATCCGAGCAATGTGGTGGTCGCTGCCGCCGGAAATCTCAACCATGACGAAGTGGTTAAGCAGGTTGAAGCCGCCTTGCTCCCCGACACGAGTCGCCAGCGCCCCGAGCGTGAGGTTTGGACGGGCGGGACTGCCCCAAAGAGATTGGCGGTGGTTGAACGCGATAGTGAACAAGCCCACGTCGTGTTAGGGATGCGCGCGCTGCGCGGTGATGACCCCGATCGTTACGCCTTTGCGGTACTCAACCAAGTTTTGGGTGGCGGAATGTCTTCTCGATTGTTTCAAGAAGTGCGAGAAAAACGGGGTTTGGCTTATTCGGTTTACGCCTATCGCAGCGCTTTCGATGAAACCGGCACGTTTGCCATTTCGGCCGGCACGGCTCCGGATCGACTGCCAGAACTCTTAGAAGTAATCGGCACCGAAATTGATCGAGTGATTGTCGACGGAGGAGTGGGGGACGACGAATTGATGGCCGCTAAAGGTCACCTCACCGGATCGCTAGCGTTGTCGCTGGAGACCTCGGGCTCGAGGATGCACCGGATTGGGTCAAACGAACTGTCGCTAGGAGAGATTGCCACGCTTGATGAACTCGTTGACCGAGTCAACGCAGTGGGTCCTGGTGATATAGCTCGAGTAGTAGAGCGAGTCATGGCCCCTCCAGAAAGATCTCTAGCGGTAGTGGGCCCAGTCAAAACCGCCGAGGTAAAGGCGTTGTTTAATTAACTCACGAATGTTCGTGTTCGGCCCGACTGGTTGCCGGTAGCCTGAAGTGATGGCATCGAAACGAGTTGGAGTATTTGGGGCCGGCGGGCGCATGGGCGCTGCGGTTTGCGCCGCGGTGGCTAGTGCTCCCGACTTAGATTTGGTTGCGGCGGTCGATCCTGCGTGGGCTGGAGTCGAACTCAGTGAGCGGGGCGTTGTCGATACCGGTTTAGTGATCTCTCCGAATGCGGCTGAGTTGGTAAAAGTAAAAGCTGAAGTAGTAGTCGATTTCACGGTGGCCGAGGCGGCTCGGGATAATTTAGTTTGGTGCGCGGAAAATGAGATTCACGCTGTAGTTGGCACCACCGGATTTTCGACCGCCGACCTTGAAGATATTCGCGTTCGCTTTGAAGCCAGTAAAGCCAATGCGCTCATCGCTCCTAATTTCGCTATTGGCGCAGTTCTTATGATGCGCTTTGCTGAACTTGCCGCACCGTATTTCGAAACGGCCGAGATAATCGAACTCCATCACGACCAAAAAGTTGATGCCCCTTCCGGAACGGCTATCCTCACCGCCGAGCGCATGGCCGCCGCGTCAAGCGACTTCGCCGCCGACCCCACCGAGCAGGTAGTGATCGCGGGTGCTCGAGGGGCAAGTGGACCGGGTGGAATTCCGATTCACTCAGTTCGTATGCGGGGAATGGTTGCGCACGAAGAGGTAATTCTAGGTTCCACTGGACAAACACTAACCGTACGCCACGATTCGTACGATCGAACTTCGTTCATGCCTGGAGTCTTATTAGCGATTCGGTCGGTATTCGATCGCCCAGGGCTTACCGTAGGACTCGACGCACTGCTTGATATCTAAAATGAGTGACGCTAAGGAGCGGGTCTACTCCGCTACTTATACTCGCGTCGCCTGGGTTGGTCTTGATAAAACAACTCTCGATGATGTTGCTAAGGAAGCAGAAATTTCACGCGCCACTTTGTACCGCATGTTTCCTGGTGGTCGAGAACAAATACTGCGGGAAACTATCGGGGCCGAGATGGACCGATTTTTTATTTCCTTGGCGAACGCTATTGCTGACGCCTCCGATATTGAGACTTGCTTAGAACGCGGGCTTATATTTGCCCGGAAGTCTTTGTTAGAACACGCGGTGCTCCAGAAGATTTTGACTACCGAGCCCGAGGCGTTACTTCCGATTATCACGATCGAGCAACACCGAATCGTGGGGGAGATCGCTCAATATCTAGTCCCGCTAATAAGCGCGGAGAAGGATCGGCTCCGATCTGACCTCGATCCCGCGCGCGCGGCAGAGTTCTTAGCCCGTATGGTGCTATCAATCATTGCCAGCCCCGGGCGCTGGGATCTAAGCGACCCTCAGGCGGTTCACGCTTTGGTGGGCGAAGAACTGTTGGCTGGGATTCTTCAACCCCGGTCTTGATATTTACCTATACCGCGTATGAGTTTACTGAGGCTTGACGATGAGACAAAAAGAGTCATAATGTCTCACGTATGGCTTTAACCTTTGCCCCCGAAAAAGATCAGGTGCGAGCTGATCTTGAGTTGCCCGTAATTGATGGCACTAACGACGGCATTAAAGAACGAGCGCTTATTGCCACGTGTGAGTGCATTGCTCGCTTGGGCTTTGCCAAAACCACTCTTGACGACGTCGCGCGCGCGGCTCAATGTTCTCGGGCCACTCTCTATCGTTACTTTCCTTCCAAGGCCGAAATGGTGCGCGATGCAGTAAGGGCGGAAGTGATGCGCATTACGCGCGCGATTCATTTTGCTGCTCAAGAACAAGACAGTCTTGAAGACACGGTGGTGGCAGTGCTTTTAGCGGCCGGGCGAGAAATAGGAGAGCATCCGGCTCTGCGGTATGTAGCTAATTTTGAATCCGAGCGCTTGCTTCCCCATTTGGCTTTTACTGGCGGCGATCGCTTTTTGAGCCGAGCGGCCAAGATAATTACTCCTTGTCTCGAACCGTACTTAGGGGATAAATCTAACCGAGCGGCCGAGTGGATCGCGCGTAACGGTTTAACCCTTTGGCTCACTCCGGCAGACGCCGGGGCGCTTACCAATCCCGTAGCACTGCGTGCTTACGTGAGGGAGTTCGTTTTGCCCGCGTTCACTAGCGAAGTTAAAAAATCTAAAATTCAAAATCCAAACGGGAGGCTATAAAATCATGGCTACTACTAACGAAGAACTTATTGGTCGGTCTCAAGTAGACGACATTGAGGCGATATTGGCAGTCTCTAATGGTGATTCTGATAGCAAGCAACACAATATTGTCACCGAACAAGAAGTTTCTTTTACTTGGGACTACGAACAAACCCGTGAGCCACTGCGCAAACTTTATGAAAAAGCCAAGACCTCGCAGTGGAACGCTAACGATCTCCCGTGGCATCTCGAAGTTGATCAAGAGGCAGTAGTAGCGGCTAACCAAGCGGCTAACAGTTACCTTTATCAAGAAGGAATGGATATGTCCGGCACTCCTTTCGCCAAGTGGGGCGATAAAGAGTGGTTGGCGTTTGGAGTTGAGTCGCAGAACTGGACGCTTTCGCAGTTCATGCACGGAGAACAAGGTGCGTTGCTTTGTACTGCACAAATAGTTGAAACTGTTCCGTGGATTGATGCTAAGTATTACGCCTCAACTCAAGTAGTTGACGAAGCTCGTCACGTGGAAGTATTTGCCCGTTATCTAGACACCAAGTTGTCGGGGCATTACCCCATTAACGCACACTTAAAAGCCTTGCTCGATGACATCATTACTGATTCTCGTTGGGACATGACCTACCTAGGTATGCAAGTAATGGTCGAAGGATTGGCGCTGGCGTCGTTTGGCTTCATGCGTCAGATGACTACTGAACCTCTCATCAAAGAACTTTTGCGTTACGTCATGAGCGACGAAGCTCGCCACGTGGCTTTCGGCGTGTTGTCGTTGCAGGAGTACTACAAAGAACTAGACGGTAAAGAAATTCGTGAGCGTCAAGAGTTCGCTTACGAAGCTGCGGTACGCATGCGCGATCGTTTCTTGCAACAAGAAGTCTGGGAGCGCATGGGTGTCGACGTAAAAGAAGCGGTTAAGTTTGTTATGCAAGCTCCTGACCGTCCAATTTTTACGGGCATGTTGTTCTCTAAGATCGTGCCTAACTGCAAGAAGCTAGGGCTTCTTGACGCGGGTGACGGCTGGCTGCGCGAGAAGTTCACCGAGTTGGGAGTTATTCAGTTTGAGGACTGGGCCGACACCAGTGAAGAGTACAGCTCGCTTGATGCTGTTACGCAAGATCGCGAAGAAGCCGCGGTCTAGCTCTTCGTCTTGAGGCAGTAGCCTCTTACAAATGGCGACACCGGTTCGCGTCGTCTTTTTGGGCGGCCTAGGAGAAATTGGGCGCAACTGCTTTTGTCTTGAAGTAGAGGGGCGCATTGTTGTCGTTGATTGCGGCTTGATGTTTCCCGACGCCGACATGCCCGGAGTCGACCTAGTCCTGCCGGACTTCACTTATCTTCGTGACCACGCCGACCAAGTTGACGGGATTGTTCTTACTCACGGCCACGAAGACCATGTAGGGGCACTGGGGTATCTGTTGGCTGATGTTTCCGCCCCGATCTACGGCTCCCCGCTGTGCTTAGGTTTCGCTCGGAAACGATTAGAAGAAGCTCGGGTGATGGACCGCACCACGCTCGTTCCCGTTGGCGATGGTGATGTAGTGCAGATTGGACCCGTTACGGCGGAGTTCATTCCGGTCACCCATTCAGTCCCGCACGCGTTTGCGGTGGCTTATTCGACTTCAGTCGGAACGATTTTGCACACGGGTGATTTCAAACTTGACCTAATGCCCGTTGATGGCCGTCGCACTGATGTATCGCGACTCGGTGAACTGGGTCGGCAAGGGGTAAAACTCCTGTTGTCTGATTCGACTAACGCGGAGACGCCGGGCCGTACTGAATCGGAGTCGAGCGTGGGTCCAGTAATTGAAGATTTATTACACCGGTATTCAGATCGTCGTTTTGTGGTGGCTTCGTTCGCTTCCCACTTACACCGCATACAGCAAGTCGCTTACGCCGCGGTAGCGGCGGGTCGGCAAGTGGCATTTGTAGGTCGTTCAATGATTCATAACACCGCGTTTGCTCGTGAAATCGGCCTGTTTGATCTACCGGCTGATCGGGTTATAGACATTGAAGACGCCACCAAACTTGCGCCCGGGAAAGTTTGTGTTATTTGCACTGGTTCTCAAGGTGAGCCCATGAGCGCGTTGTCATTAATGGCGGCCAGCGAACATAAACATATAAAACTTGGTCCCGAAGATGTAGTCGTTATTTCCGCGCACGCTATTCCAGGTAACGAAGTGAGTGTTTCTAAAGTTATTGACGCGCTTTATCGTTCGGGGGCCGAAGTCATTCACGGTGGTTCAGCGCCGGTGCACGTTTCGGGGCACGCCGCCCAAGATGAGTTGAAGTCAATGATTGATCTCGTCAAACCGGAGTGGTTCGTTCCGGTTCACGGCGAGTTTCGTCATATGGTTCACCACGCCCGATTGGCTAACGAAATGGGGGTCGATTCTGATCACATTATTGTTTGTGAAGATGGTGACGCATTGGTTATGCAAGGAGACAAGGTCTCAGTAAAACGCCGAGCAGTCCCGGCGGGATATCAATACGTCGACGGCATCACGGGTGATCTTGATCCGGGAGTTTTGCACGACCGGCGTTCACTCGCAGAAGAAGGGTTTGTAGTTGTGATCGTCACCGTTGTGGCTACTACCGGGGAGATTGTCACTGGCCCTGAGATAGTCACGCGTGGGTGGGTGCACGCCGATGAAGCCGAAGAGTTGCTCGAAGATGCTCGCGAAGCCGTTCGCAGTGCGATAACCCAAGGTGCAGCTAACGATGCTATTGATGCAGAAACTTTGCGCCGGCGAGCGCGACGGGCACTGGGGCGTTTGATAAATGAACGTACTCGGCGTCGGCCTACGATTATCCCCGTGATCATGGAGGTATGAAGCAGTGATTCGCGATTGGTCAAACTTTATTGGTGGCCGGACGGCTTTAGTGACTGGAGCTGGCGACGGTGTGGGGCGAGCCATTTCTATGCATATGGCGCGCGCGGGTGCTGAAGTATGGATAAACGATATTGACGCCGCTCGTGCCGACAAAGTAGTGGCGGAGATTATTAGCGAAAGCGGTATCGCTCATTCGGTTGTCGCTGATGTATGCAATCCTGAATCGGTGCATGCTATGTATGACTCCACTGGACCCGTAGACATTTTGGTCAACAACGCCGGCAGCGGTGTGCGCTCATGGGTCGACGGAAGCAATCGGCTAGTTACTTTCGCGGAGAGTTCGCCCGCAGAGTGGGAACCGGTAATGCGGGTGAACCTAACCGGTGTACTTCACGTAACCCATACTTATTTGCCTGGGATGTTGGCGAAAGAGTGGGGGAGAATTTTATCTATCGTTTCTGATGCCGGTCGACGGGGCGAGCGTCGGCAGGTTGTTTACGGTGCGGCTAAAGCTGCGGCTATGGGATTTTCTCGTGGGCTCGCGGCCGAAGTGGGCCGCCGCGGGGTGACGGTAAATTGCATTTCTTTGGGAGCAATGCAACACGGATCCCTCGCCGATGCTGTCGCCGATGACCCTGATCTCGAGGGAAAACTCGCCGCGGCTTACCCAATCGGGCGTTTGGGCCGAGTGGACGACCCCGCTCCGCTCGCGGTTTTGCTCTGCAGTGATGCTGCCGACTGGATCACGGGCCAGGTGTATCCCGTAGACGGTGGCTACGCTCCGGCGCTTTAGGCTAATCAACCCCAGATAAAATCAAGTGCGGTAACGGTCAAACGCCCAAAGGCTCAACTGGCGTCGTTATTGGGTGCTCCTGAGGCCCTTGTTGCTGGTGTTAGCGTTAGTGGGTGGCAACTCGCATAGGTTCTCGGGGTAAAACTCGAACTAAGGCCAAACCCAAGACTCGCGCCACCGCTAAGCGCGCCACCGCTAAATCGACCTCCCGCTCGGCTCCTCGCCGAAGTAGCCGGCTCAAAGAGTCGGCTCGGCGCGACCTCGAAGGCCACGGGGCCGATGCTTTAGCTATCGGTCTAGTCGTTTTGGCTGCTCTCGCGATGCTGGGCTTAGTTTCGGATCTAGCTGGCCCGGTCGGGGTGACGATTGCCAATACTTTAGGAACGGTTTTAGGGCGAGCTCGCTACGCGGTACCGGTGGTTTTTCTAGTGCTGGCGGTGGCGTGTTTCGCTCAGCGCCCTGCTTCATCTCGCTCACTTGATCGCAAAGAGAAGAAGGAAAATTCTGAAACTGACGACTACGCCAACGGTGACAATGAGTTGGCCCTCGCGTCTTCTGAACTTGCACCCTTGCGTGTCGGTATTGGTTTTATCCTTCTGGGGATAGCGGCCGTGGGGGCATTGCAGTTAGCGGCGGGCGATCCCTCAATCAATGCCTCGGGGGCCCGGTTACGCGACGCGGGGGGTTACACCGGAGTAGTAGTTGGCGGCGGTTTATCTTCGGCGGCAGGGGTAGTGGGGGCGGCCGTAGTGCTATTTGGTTTTGCTTTGTTAGGCACTTTGTTAGCTCCTGGAATTCCGATGCGCGACGCGATCTCGTCAATTGGCCGAGGGTTTCGTTCGTTCTTTTCTTTTTCGGGGCGCGCGGTTCGTAAGTTTGGTGAGATGCCCAGCCACGACCAAGAAACTGATGCGCCCGAGCCAGATACCAACGTGAGCGTCGACTTAGCCGACCCGCCGGTCGAGGCTATAACTCCAGTTTTTGACGCGTCTTTGCCGCCCGAAGGTGAAGAGTATGACGACTCGACCGAAATAGTGGTTGAAGACGATGGTCAAACCGCCTTGGGCTTTGGTTCCCGCTCGGGTAAAAAGCGCGGTGCTTGGAAGTTACCGCCGAGCAATCTTTTACAAAAAGGTGAAAAAACGACTATCGATCAAAAAATGGTTGACGAAAGCGGTCGCCTCTTGCAAGCGGCGCTCGAACAACATGGCGTTGGCGCTACTTTGATTGGGGCCACCGTCGGTCCCACGGTTACTCGCTACGAACTCGAACTCGCGCCCGGGGTGAAAGTAAGTCGAGTAACCGGCTTGAGTCACGACCTCGCTTACGCCATGGCCGCGGCCGACGTACGCATTTTGGCCCCCATACCGGGGCGTTCGGCGGTGGGGGTTGAGGTTCCCAACAAGGCTCGTCAACTTGTGACTCTAGGTGACATCCTCAACGCTCCCGAAGCCAAAAGTGCCAAGCACCCTCTCGAGGTTGGATTGGGTCGCGACATTGCCGGCCGGCCGGTGATGCTTAATCTCGCCGCGCTGCCTCACGTTTTGATTGCCGGTGCCACCGGAGCCGGTAAATCGAGTTGTATTAACTCTTTAGTTACTTCGCTGCTCATGCGTACCACTCCCGATCAGGTGCGCATGATTTTGGTTGACCCCAAGCGGGTCGAACTCGGGGCGTATAACGATGTTCCTCACCTGTTAACTCCGGTAGTTACTGATCCTAAAAAAGCGGCTAACGCACTTTCGTGGGCCGTACGCGAAATGGATCTGCGCTACGAGATGATGTCAGAAGTGGGGGCGCGCGACATAACGGGTTACAACTCGTTAATCGATTCGGACAGTTTGCCCACGCCATCCGAGCCTGACCCGGTAACCGGTAAAGGATACGAGCGACTGCCTTTTATTGTCATCGTGGTCGACGAACTCAACGACCTAATGATGGTGGCTGCGCGCGACGTGGAGGCCAGTGTTTGCCGGATTGCTCAGATGGCCCGAGCGGTTGGTATCCATCTCGTTATCGCCACTCAGCGACCTTCGGTTGATGTAATCACTGGTGTCATCAAAGCCAATATTCCGAGCCGGTTGGCTTTTAGCGTTTCGAGTTTGGCCGACTCTCGCGTCATTCTCGACCAAGCGGGGGCCGAAAAATTAATTGGTCAAGGGGACTTGCTGGCTATTACTGCGAGTTCGAACCGGGCTCAGCGTATCCAAGGGGCTTGGGTGGAAGAGGCGTGTGTACGCAAGGTGGCCGCGCACTGGAAACGTCAAGCGGCACCCGAAATGTACGTCGAAGGTATTGCCGAAGAAACTTCTACTTCTGTTAACGGGGCGGAAGACTCAAATAACGATGACCCGCTTTTAGTAGAAGCGATGGAGTTGGTAGTTCGAGCGGGATCGGGTTCCACCTCAATGCTGCAGCGCAAGTTGCGAGTGGGATTTTCTCGGGCCGGGCGGTTGATCGATCTCCTAGAGCGTAAAGGCGTAGTGGGGCCCGCTTCGGGCTCGAAAGCGCGTGAAGTGCTTATGAGCGTTGATGAGTTTGAGGCTATGGAGCGCCGCGGCGAGTCTTGACCCACCGCTCTCGTTTTCGGGGCACGCTTCGCCGGTAACATTACCCAATGGCTTTTGAAACCAAGACGGCGAGGTTTTGGGTAGAGACTCTGGGGTGTCCTAAGAACGCGGTCGATTCGGACAAGGTAACCGCATCGCTTTTGGGCGACGGGATGATTCCGGCCGATAATCCTGAAGGCGCTGATCTAGTAGTGGTGAACACCTGCGCGTTCGTTGAAGCGGCCCGACAAGAATCAATCGATACCGTTCTCGACTTGGCCGCTCGGCGTCAAGCGGGCGCTCGGGTGGTGGTTACCGGTTGTTTAGCCGAACGCTACGGCGAGGAGTTGGCTACTTCACTCCCCGAGGTTGACGCGGTAGTTGGTTTTGCGGGCGAGGGTTCGCTGGCGAAGTTTTCTCCCGTAGCCCTTACTCCAATTTCGCTGCCCGTTCAGTGGGCCGGTGGAAAATCCTTGCCGGTGCGCCCGGACGGGGTGGTGCGGGACTTGCTGGAGTTACCCAGGTCGACCCCCAGCCGACCGTGGGCGTATCTGAAAATTGCCGAAGGCTGCGATCGGGCCTGTGCTTTTTGCGCCATTCCGTCGTTTCGGGGCGCCCAACGATCTCGCTCGTCGGAAGTAATCATGGCCGAAGCTCGAGAACTGGTCGAAGCCGGAGTGGTCGAACTCGTTCTAGTGGCTCAAGACCCTGCGTGGTACGGCCGCGACATCGGTGCCCCGGGGGCACTGGCGGGTTTGTTGCAACAACTCGATTCCGAGTTGGGCCCGAGTGGGTTGCTGCGAGTTCGGATCCTCTATCTGTACCCGAGCGAAGTAAAGGGTGAGCTAGTCAGGACGATGTTGGAGTTGCCGACGCCGGTGCCCTACTTCGATTTGTCGCTCCAACACGCCGACCGGGCGCTGTTGGCCAGAATGAAGCGGTGGGGTGGGGCAGAAAAGTTTATGGCGATGATTGATTCAATTCGCGACCAAGAGCCCACCGCAACCTTTCGGTCGTCGTTCATCGTGGGCTTCCCGGGCGAAACCGAAAGCGCGCACGAATCTTTGCTCGAATTTTTGTCTGCCGCTCAACTCGATTGGGCCGGGTTTTTCCCGTTTTCTCCCGAAGAGGGCACGGCGGCAAATAGTCTCGATCAGACTGTGACCGAAGAGTTGATGAACGAGCGACTGCGAGAGTGTGAAGAAGTTCAGACGCCGATAACCCAAGGCGCGCGCGACGCTATTGTGGCGAGTGAGACCGATCTCGAAGTTTTGCTTGACGAGGTTGACCCAAATACTGGAATAGCGGTGGGTCGTAGCCACCGAGAAGCCCCCGAGATTGATGGGTTGATTCATATCTCTGGCGGTCTCAATTTGACCCCCGGAGTAATGGTCAAGGCCAAAGCCCAAGCGGCTCTAGGGCCTGATCTGTACGCCGATTTTGTGCGGTTAGCCGATCCCGACTTGAGCGGCATCAATCCAATAGGGTCAAGCGCGTGAATCAGCCATCACCGCGCGCTACTCGATTCGGTGAGACCGCCATTTTCACTCTGGCCAATTTGGTTACTTTGGCTCGGCTGGTATTAGCCATACCCGTATTGATCCTCATGCTCGATCAGGGGGCCAACTGGCTCACCTACGCCGGCTGGGCGGTACTGGCGTTTTCGGACCGGCTCGACGGGTATCTCGCTCGGCGTGAAGGCACCACTCGCTCGGGCGCCTTTTTAGACCCAATGGCCGACAAGGTCATGGTGCTGGGTGGGTTCATCGTTTTGGGCATCAACGGTGATTTCGCGTGGATCGCGGTGGCGATAGTGGTACTGCGAGAAGTTTCGGTTTCGATTTACCGAGTAGTGGCTGCTCGAAGAGGGGTCTCACTACCGGCACTTAGGTTGGGCAAGTGGAAGGCTGCGGTGCAGTACTTTGCCGTGGGCTTTGTTTTGTTTCCTCCTACCGCGGACATCATTTGGTTCCAACAGATCTGGCTGTGGTCGGCAGTGGCCCTCTCGGTAGTTTCGGGTATTGAAATTATTCGCGCCGGTTGGGGCCCAAATAAAAGCACTGGGCCTTATCCCGCTTTATGAAGTGCAATGTTCTCGCCATCGGAACTGAGTTATTACTCGGCCAGATAGTCGACACCAATAGTGCGTGGCTCGGTGAACAACTCGCACTGGCCGGAATAGATTCTTACGATCATCGTAAAGTAGGCGACAACCTTGGTCGCATGGTCACCGCGCTGAGCGACTTACTCGACGAAGCCCAAGCAGTTATTGTTTGCGGCGGGCTTGGCCCCACTCCCGACGACGTAACCCGAGAAGCCATCGCTGAAGTGATGGGGGTTCCCCTTGTTCGGCGCGAAGAATTGGTTGCCCAGATTGCGGCCATGTTCGGTATGCGGGATCGAGATATGCCAGCTAACAATCTGCGCCAGGCCGATATCCCTGAAGGAGCCCGCGTTATTCCTAACGCTCTAGGTACCGCCCCCGGAGTTATGGCCGAGATTGCCGGCAAAGTAATTTACGCGGTTCCCGGAGTTCCCTACGAGATGCAAGCCATGATAAAAGATTTTGTTATCCCTGATCTGCTGGAGCGAGCGGGCATGCGGTCAGTAATTGTTTCGCGGTCACTAAAAACTTGGGGTACTTCGGAGTCGGGTCTAGCCGAAATGATCGCGACTCAAGTTGACGCACAGAGCAACCCTTCGATTGCCTTTTTAGCTCGGGGCATAGAGGGGCTTTATGTGCGCCTCACGGCTAAGGCGGCGAATGAATCGGACGCGCGGGCGTTGATTGAAACCGAAGAGACCGAGTTGCGAGCAATTTTGGGCGATTTAATTTTTGCCGTTGACGACGAAACGATGGAGTCAGTGGTACTGAAGGCCTGCGCCGAGCGGGGGTGGAGCCTGGGTGTCGCCGAGTCACTTACCGGCGGTTTGATTGGCGCGCGTCTGGCCAATGTTCCGGGGGCGAGTGCAACTTTTCGGGGTTCAATTGCCAGTTACGCCACCGAGGTCAAACGATCGGTGCTGGGAGTTACCGCGAGTTCGGTGGTGAGTGCTGAGTGTGTCGCCCAAATGGCCGAGGGGGCCCAAAGAGTGTTGGGGTGCGACGCGGCGGTGGCGGTTACCGGAGTGGCGGGCCCGGACGAACAAGAAGGTCAGCCGGTAGGGACGGTGTGGTTTGGCGTAGCGGTGGCCGGCCACGCAACCGAGACGGTGTCAACCCGATTGCCCGGTGATCGAGAGCGGATCCGACAGTTCTCTACCATCTCGGCGCTCAATCTATTGAGACTTCGCCTTAATTCTTTTTAATTTTCACCGTTCTAGCC
>OFRL01000022.1_pt1 | contig 80449 bp, 87 predicted proteins | sample 1543121 | NCBI WGS metagenome assembly OFRL01 (sample SAMN07774228, study PRJEB24372) | wastewater metagenome | isolation source: Lake Maggiore Cannobio | place: Italy: Cannobio | collected 2016-01
AGGCGCCGATGTGTTCGGGCACGGCCGCGGTCACCTCGCAGGCGCAGCCGAAGAGGTCGCACGCTTGCGTAGCGAACTCCTTGCGGGTTGATCGTGGAAGGCCGCGCCCGGACCAAGGAAAGCCCCTTCGAGAGCGGGGTGGTCCTTCCCCGGGAGCAGGGCCCCGAATGTCACAGTCTCAACGAACAACGCCTCGTCCACGCAACGTCATGCAACATCCGCGCTGGCCTCTTGAGGCGACGACGGCTGCTGCTGATTGAAAGCTGCGAGTGAAGAGGTCCGCGTCTCGCGACGCCAGGCCCGGTGGGTAAGAGCCGGTCGGCTATTCGGATCGCTGCGGCAACTGGTTCTGGTTCGCCAGATCGAAAAATCGGGTGAACTCTCCTTGAAACGTCATCGCCACTGTCCCTGTCGGGCCGTGCCGCTGCTTCGCGATGATCGCCTCGGCTTTGCCGCGTGCATCCCGCATCTCAGATTCCCAGGCGAAATGCTCGTCGGTGCCGACCCTCGGCTCTTTGTTCTTGAGATAGTATTCTTCGCGATAGACAAACATCACGACGTCGGCGTCCTGCTCAATTGAGCCGGACTCCCGAAGATCGGAGAGTTGGGGGCGTTTTTCGTCGCGGTTTTCGACACCGCGTGAGAGCTGCGATAGCGCGATAACCGGGACGTTGAGCTCCTTGGCCAGCGCTTTCAGCCCCGTCGTAATCTCGGTGATCTCCTGCACACGGTTCTGTGCCGCGCGCGGGGATTTGCCCTGCATCAGTTGAATATAGTCGACGATGACGAGGTGGAGACCTCGCTGTCGCTTCAAGCGGCGGGCGCGCGCGGCGAGCTGCGCAATCGAGATCGCGCCGGTCTGATCGATGAAGAGGGGCAGCCGGCGCATTTTTTGGCGATGGTCGAGCAGCCGGCGGAATTCGGTCTCGCCGATTTCGCCGCGCCTGATGTTGGAGGAGGAAATCTCGGCCTGCTCGGCGAGCACCCGCGTCGCAAGCTGCTCCGACGACATCTCCAGGGAGAAAAAAGCGACGATGCCGCCGGCGCCGGGCTGTAGCGCGCCGTCGACCTGTCGTGTCGAATCATAGGCGCTTGCGACATTGAATGCGATGTTGGTGGCGAGGGCGGTTTTTCCCATGCCGGGGCGGCCGGCGATCACAATAAGATCAGTCGGTTGAAGACCACCGAGCCTCGCGTCCAGGTCCTTTAGCCCGGTTGCCAGCCCGGAGAGCTTGCCATCGGATTCATAAGCTTGCGCCGCTCTGTCGATGGCGCTGTCGAGCGCGGTTTCGAACGTCTCGAAGCCCCCGCCGTACCGGCCGGTTTCCGCGATCTCATAGAGAAGCTGTTCGGCATGCTGAATCTGCTCCCGCGGAGCGCTATCGACTGCCGCTTCGAATGCGCTGCTGAGCATGTCTTCGGCGACCTTGATCAATTCACGTCGCACGGCGAGATCGTAGATCGTCCGGCCGTAGTCGGGCGCATTGATGACCGTCGTCGCTTCCGCAGCCAGGCGAGCAAGGTACTGGGCAACTGAGAAGCCTACAATGTCGATCGTCGCGGGAAGAAAAGCCTTTAGCGTAATCGGATTGGCGACCCGGTTGGAGCGGATCAATTCGCCCATGACTTCGAAAATGTGGCCGTGCAGGGGCTCGAAGAAATGGTTCGCCTTCAGAAAGTCGACAACCCGGTAATAGGCGTCATTGTTGATGAGGATGGCGCCAAGCAAAGCCTGCTCGGCCTCAATGTTTTGTGGCAGCTCGCGGTATGTCGAGCCGGCCCGTGCTGCAAGTTTGAATGAGGCTTCCGCCATGTTTGTCTGTGACCCGAGACCAATTGACGTGCAGGACCTACGCGGCACAGATGATCGTGCGGGAGAAGAGCCGATAGAATCGGACTTGTTGGGGGAAGTTTAGCGTTTGGGGCCGCAAATCCAATTGTTAAGCTGGGTCTGGTCTGGAATTGGCGGGCTTTTGCTCTTTCGCGTCAGGGATGGCTGCCCGCGAGGGGGAAGACCCGCCTGCGGGGCTTCAGCACAGCCGCCAGCCCGGCCCCGAAGGGGCGACGCCCGACCGCATTCTCGAAGGATGCTCCAGGACTCATATATAGTGAGCCATGTGCAACGATTATGAGCAGCACATCTTGTGGCACGAGTACTGCCAGATGATGCAGGCGCTGGAACTCGGCGTTCCAACCCTGCAATCAGAACGTGATTTGCCGATTGCCGACGACATTCGAATCAATGATCTCGGTCCCGTCATGCGGGCGGCAGGCAACGGTGTCGAGTTGGCGGCGATGAACTTCGGATTTCCGCCTTCGCGACCGCGCGCCAGCCCGGTATTCAATTTTCGTTCGGAGAAGCGCAGCTTCGAAAACAGCCATCGCTGTCTGATTCCAGCCTCGGCCTTCTTCGAATTCACCGGCCAGAAATATCCAAAAGCAAAGCACCGTTTTTCACTGAACGATGCAGCGTTCATGGCGATTGCCGGGATCTGGCGCGAAGGGAAGGGCGATGCACCGCCAGCCTTCACCATGTTGACCACGTCTCCGGGGCCAGACGTCGAGCCCTATCACGATCGACAGGTCGTGGTGCTCCGACCATCGGACTGGGCACACTGGATCTATCTGACGCGTCCAGAGAGGGAGTTGCTGCGACCGCTTCCGGTGGGCTCTCTACAAGTCGAGACCGTTCGACCGGGAAAAGACAAAGCGGGACCTATCTGAACGTCGGCGCCTCTGATACCAGCGCAGTGCAGCATGGGAGGGGGAGCCAAACGCACCAGGCCGATGGATGGGGTTCGGGACAACGGCGGCGAATCGTGGCGCAACCAATTGCCTTTCACCACCGGCCGCCCAAACGGCCGACCGGCGACCGTTTGGATGACATCAGAAACGATCAGCAATCAGTCATTTCCCGAAGGGACCTAGAACGCCGGCCGACGAGCGGTTATGAATCGCTCGGGGCGGTACGCGCCGCCCTGGGGCGTGGAAACCCCTACGAACGGTTTGGTGCCGGCCGTTACGGCGCCGCACTCCTTGACCTTATGGTCGGGGAGCCTGTGGCGTATGCAACAGGTTCACCCGAACTAAAGGCCACAGGGCCGTTTCGTACGGTTTCCAACTCCCCGATCACCAAGAGTCAGAGAGGGATCGTTTGCGGGGGCGTACCGCAGACATATCCTCACCGGGGAGGGATGAGGTGGCCAGCGCCGGGAATGAACATAGAAAAGGGCTCGAAACCCAGGCGATCGCCGCGCATCGCGCCTACGTCGATGCCCTGGTGGCCTGGGAGCGGACGATTCATCGCGCAACTTGCCCGGTCTGCCGGCCGGAAGGCCTCTCAGACGAGGAGCAAGGCCGGCAATGCGACATCGCCGAGGCCGATAAGGAACGCTGCCGCGTGGCCTTTCGCGATCTTTGTGACGAATTGGGCTACGTGCCCAAAGGCCACGGGATCGGCGTTCCGGCGGACGATCAGAGCCGTTTCTGCCGCAAGTGCGACAACTAACGCCTCCGGCGACCTGACCTGGCGGCCGCCCCCTGACAAAGTTGACGAACCTGACGAAAGCCACCATATTGGGGGTGGAGGTGGCTCATGCCGGTTACACGGAAAAAGGGCGGCGAGTCCCGCGGACGAGCTGATCGGCGCGAACCGCTGACGCTCAAATTCGCAACATCGCTGGCTTCGGGTTTCGACAAGAAGATTGTCACTCGGAAGACGACGCGCGGCCTTCTCTCCGGCTTTGTCGACGCCGTGAAGCGCGCGGAACGGACGGGTAAGTCGGTTCGCATGACGGTCGAGGTCGATCCGGCGGCCGCAAGCCCGCGCATCGCGGTTGAGGAGGTTACAGCCGCGCCGTCGGACGAACTCGACGTCGCGCTGGCCGCCGCACGCCAGCGAGGATCGGTGCGGGTCGCACAAATCCTGAACAGCCCCGACATGCTGTCGGCCGATGCCTTCGCCGATGAGATCGGGGCGACGCGGGAGACCGTGCACAAAAAGCGCCGGCGCCATGAGGTTCTGGGCCTTGAGGGGCCGAAGCGCGGCGTCCGATTCCCAAAATGGCAAGTCAGCACGTCCGGTGAGCTTATTCCGAGCCTGCCACAGCTTTTCGAGGCCCTCGGCGAGCGTCCGTGGTCCGTGTATCGTTTCTTGCTGGAAGAGCACAGCGAGCTCGCCGGCCGCACGGGTCTCGAGGCGCTGAGGGCAGGGCAGGTCGCCGATGTGCTGGCGGCTGCGGAGTCGGCCGGTCGGGGCGCTTTCCCCTGACGACAGCTCCGACAGACCCGCTGCCGCCGCCCGGCTTCGAATCGCGCCCGCTCGTCCTCACCGAGGTCGGGCGCGGCGCGCTCTGGCGCCGGCTTTACCAGACGCGATTTCGTGATCCGCTCGGCTATGGGTTCGGGCCCAGCCGGTTCAGCGACCCCGAGACCGGCTTGGTTCATCCCGAACGCTTTGGGGTGGTCTATCTCGGCAGCAGCGTCAAAGTATGTTTCGTCGAAGCGATCCTTCGGGATCGGGGCGCAGGGCGCACGAAAACCTTTCCGATCGAATGGCGCGAGCTCGAAGCCTGGACCTGTGCCGAGATCCGTGTCGCGGCGCCGCTCAACCTCGTCGACTTTCGTGGCGACGGGCTTATTCGCATGGGCATTCCAACCGACGTCGCCCGCGCGCGTTCGCAAGATCTGGGACGCGCCTGGTCGCGCGCCGTCTGGTCACACCAAGCGCAGCCCGATGGGATCATCTACGACTCGCGGCTCAACGGCGAAACGAACGTCGTCGTATTCGACAGAGCGTTGCCGAAGCTCGCCGGCCACGGGACACCGCGTTTGGTTGAGTGTCGCAGCGACTTGGCCGCGATCATCACCGCGTTCGATCTCGCGATCATCTGATCGGGATTTTCCGACAAACCGCAGAGACGCCGAAACGGGAGGCACAGTTGGACGACATCACTCTGAAAGGCCGCCTGTTCAAGGCGCTCGGCGGTTTCGGCGACAAACGCATCAAGGATTTGAAGAAGAGCGATTTCTTCATTTGCGATGACCGCGACCACGCTGCGCGCGACGCGAGAGGCGAACTCTTTCTCTGGTATTGCACGGTCGGGCTCCGGGTTCTCTCCGGCGAACTCGTTCACGTCGAACTTGGCAAGGCGATGCCCCGGAATGACGCCGTGGAAAAATGGTGGGCGGAGAACACCGTCGATGGGAAATATGGAATGAAGGTCATCGCGATCGCCAAGGGCGAGGAACACAAGCTCGGCGAGTTGGCGAAGCTCATCGCGGCCATCATCAAGAAGCCGTATTCTGTAAAAGCTTACAAATACGTTTGCCCCGAGGTTGCGTCGGTTCTCAGCAACACCGAGAAGGTGCTTGGCACGGCGTGGGCGGATTAAATAGATGCTGCGGCCTCCTCCGGCAGCCTCGTGCTCGTGATCGATCGACGCAACGAATCAGTCCTGCGGCTTTGATTCAAAATATCAATTGGACTTGGCGTATCGGCCGGTGCGACGATTCGCTATGTCATCCCCTCATTCCGGCGATCTCGGCCGGATTCATATCGTACTGGAACGCGTCGATCCGACCATGAACATGGCGCGGTTTTACGTGCTGTCCGTTGAACCGACATTGTTCGGTAACAGCGCGCTGGTACGAGAGTGGGGACGAATTGGATCTCCCGGGCGCCGCCATAGCGAATTCTTTGATCAGGTGGCTGAAGCGTGTGTTGCGCTCGACACGTGGCTCGCCCGCAAGAGACGGCGCGGTTACGTCCAGCGCCGCGCGCGTTCTTAGAATACCTCCGAATTGGTGGAATCACGGCGCGCGGCGCGCCGCAATGGTGGTTTGTAGCCATACCGCCCTGGCGTCGACCGTGCCCCACTCGGCTTGTTTCAATAGCCGAGGAGTTCCCCATGCTGATGGTTGTTTCCGGCCCGGACGTCAGTCGACATGCCGCACTGATGGATCGAGCCTACCGCTTCCGCCACGCGATCTTTGTGGACGAAAAGGGTTGGGACGATCTGCGCCAGCCTGATGGTCTGGAGCGTGATCGCTTCGATGACGCTCATGCGATTCACCAAATCTGCCTGCGTGGTGACGACATCGTGGGCTATCAGCGTCTGCTGCCCACGACCCGGCCGCACCTCCTAAGCGACGTGCTCGGCGACTTATGCCGTCGGCGTCCGCCGCGAGGCCCACGTGTTTTCGAATGGACGCGGTTTTGCGTCGCGCCCGGCCAACGTGAGATGCGCCCCCGCGGCGACAGTCCGTTCCTCGAGCTGGCGCAAGGCGTCGTCGAATGGGGAATGGCGAATCGCGTGGACACCGTCACAGTCGCCATCGACTGGCGCCTGATGGTGATTGCGATGCAGCTCCGCTTCTTCGTGCGGCCGCTCGGCTTCCCCAAACGCATTGGCCGCGACGAAGTCGTCGCGCTGCGCATGTCGTTCAATCGTGAAACCTTGGCCGCGCTCCACGATGCGCGCGGTTGCGAGGCACCTGTGCTGACGACAACGTCCTGGCCGTCGGCAGCTTGAGAACGAGCAGCCCAAGAACAAGAACAGCGCAACAGGAGGAAATGCAGGTGATTCGGACTGCCGATACGAAGATCGTCGCTTATGAACTGCACGCACGATATGATCATATTCGTGCTGTCACACTGATTGGGCGAACCTTGCAGAAGGCCCTGTTTGCGGGCCGGTCAGACGAGGTGGTGTTTTGGGCCTTGGTGCACGCTCACTACCGGGGCGGCGATCTTTGTGCGGCGACCGAAGAGCAGCTCAACTTCTTCGCGCCTTTCATCATCCGCGACCCATCAGAGAACAACTGATCGGTTCAGACGTCGTTCGGGCTCACGATGACTGAGGCCGTGGAAGCGCTCGGCGGATTCGCGGCAACACCGGTCGAGGTCGGAAAGTCGCCTGGTCCCGTTGGCGTCTGGACGCAGACGGTCGAGTTCTGTCCGGTGAAACACGAGACGTCGTAGCCCGCGCCGCGCACCAAATAGGTGCAGACGCTGACGCCGTTTCCATCCTTGACATTGCGTGCGTTGCAATCCCCGCTCGCCACGTAATTCGCGAGCTTGCCGTTGGATCCGCAACCGAACTGGCAAGCCATCAGGATTGCCGACTGGTCGATTGTCGCGCATTTCGAACCCGAGCAAACCTGCTGGCCGACGATTGAGGTCAGCCCGTTCTTTTGCGCCTGGGCCCAGGAATTCTGTTCGTATTGCGTCCAGGCCGCCGTCTGCGCGGAGGGATTGTTGAGAAAGCTTTGGGCGCTGCCGCTGTAGTAGCGCTCGAAGGTGCCCGGGCAGAACTGGAAGGCGCCGAGGCAACCGAACTGGTTGACCGTTCCGAAATTCCCCTCGCTGCCGGAGACCTTGGATGCGAAGTCCGCGCAGTTCGACGGGATGCCGGCTGCTGTCAGGTTCGCGGCGGACTCGCCGGCGAAAGCCGCCGCTGCCGACAGGCAGAGGAGAAGACCCGCGTCGGCGATGGCGCGACGGATTGCCTGTCGCGCACTCATGGCTTCGCTCCGGCGATCGGGAATTTATAGTCCCCGTTGACGAGCATCATACCGTCGTCGCTGAGGGCGAACGGATGTTGGGCAAATTGGGTGAGCGTCTTGTTTGCAGCCAGATCGGCGTAACGCGGATCGTCGGGCGGTACGATTTGATGCATCAGATCGGTGACGAGCACCGTCCGCCGTCCGTCGGCTCCGATCCGAACAAGCCGCGTCGGGCACGTGCCGGACGAACAGTCCTCGTTCCAGATCTGCGAGACGATCAGTTCGCCCTTCGGCGTGCGCAGAACATATTCGTGGATCGTCACCGTGCCCTTCGGGCCAATCGCAAGATCGTTGCCCGTCCAGATCCCGTCGGGATCCTTGGCGACGTTGCGGTACGACGTCTTGTAGGCAAAATTCATCTCCGCCGCGCTCAACGGCGACGTAAGGATCAGCCCGGCAATGCCGAGACAGCTCAGCCAGGAGGCGGTGGCGCGCATGGTCGGATTTCTCCTGCGAACGGTTCGGGCCGATCGGCCGGTGCTAGTGCAGGGGCACATTGAAGGAGCACCCATCGACGGCCGCATGATTGACGATCATTCCGATCTTCACCGTCCTGGTCGGAACATCATAGGAGGCGTAAGCCGCCGTCGCGCTCGTATCGACGGCCGCGCTGGCTTCGGGCTCGAGAAAACAAGCGCGGCCTGCCTCCAGCGTCCGGACCTGCACGCCTTCGTAGACGGCCATGCGCAAAGGGCAGAGCTTGATCGTCACGTGGGCAACCCGATCGACGCTCTTGACCTCGCAGCCGGTCACGGTGTTGAGGGCGCTGACAACGACCGAGCGTCGCGCGCTCCAGATGACGAAATGGGCTTCGGTGACCGGTGCGTTGCCGGCCGCAAAGCGCTCGTCACCCCGGGCGCGATAGTTACGGTTGTTCTCCTCGATCCCGTCCTTCCAAATGTCGGTGTAGGTGGCTGTCACTTTCGACGGCCGTTGCAAATCCGCGTAGGACATCGGCCGCCAAGTCCCAGGATCGGCCGTCAGCGACTGCGCTTTGGCTACCGTGAAGGCCTCGCCCATCATCAGTCCCGTCCCCAAGATCAGCACGAAGCCGAGCCATCTTCGTTTAATACAACATCTAATATACTGTCTCTGCCTTGTCGACACATTTGCGCGTTGCACGGGCGACCGGTCCTATTCGTATCGCGGCCGGCCGGGCAGCCACCCCCAGAAATCCCTCGGAGACTTTTCGCGATTGCGCCAAGGAACCGCGGCGAGCGGCGGATAGACCGGCTGCATCGTCCAAATGGCGTCGTAATAATAGAAATTCGCGGTCTCTCGCCGCATCCGCCGACCTGAACCATCGAGAAAATCGGTCGCGCAATGGACCGCGGGTGCGCGGTAGCGGGTCACGCGAGCGGTCTGCTGATCGAGTATCCCCGGCTTGCAGCCGAAGAGCCAGATCGACACTGGATAGCTGCGATTCTCCGGCGCGGTCGCCAGCAAGCGCAGATAGGCGGCATTGGCTTCCATCTGTGTTGGATAGGGAAAGCGCTCGGTCAGGATCGGCGCGAACGTCGACCGGTCCGGGGCATATTCCAACCGGCCGGGCTTGACCTGTTCAGGCGCGAAGAGTGGTTCCGGCCCAAGCGGCGGCCCGTTCACGACGGGGCCTGCCGGAGCAGCGCAACCGGCAAGGAGGAGAAGAAGCGGAAGGATGAGGGCGCTTGGCCGCGATTTTGTTGTCACCGGCGGACCTCATTATCCAATGCCGATTGCCGGTCCCGTCGCGCCCGCCAATCCCACGGCATTTCGAAGGTGCTCGACCACAAGCCGCGATAGGCTTTGCGCGCGTCCGCCTGGGCGGTGGCGTAAGAGGGGATTTTCAGATCGCTCGCGCCCAGGGGTGCGAGGACGGCAACGCCGTCGTGGAGCATGTCGGCGGCGAGATCGGCATGGCCGGCGGTCGCGCAGCGCACGAGTTGCTCGTCACCGTCGGCGCGCACGCTGCCGCAGGCAAGCCACTTGTTGAGGGTTGCGGTAACGAGCCAGGCGACGGCCATGGCGCCGCACGGCCACGGCTGCCGTCCGAGCCGGGCGGTTTGATCAGGCGCGCAGGTCTCGATGCCATAGAGCCGGTAGACCGTGCGGGTTTCGATGTCCCGGAAGCGGGCGCCGTCGATCACCTCGACACGGAGGGGCTGCGGCTGCGGCTGCGTTTTCGGCGTGTAGATATTCGATGGCGTGTTCGCCGACTGGGCTCCCGCATTGCCGGGCAGGAGCGCCAATCCGGCAACTGCGATCAGGATCGCATCAAGCCGCGTCATCGCGCGATCCGAGATCGAGCTTATGGAAGACATTGGCGATGATGTCGGTCGTGTAGACAGTCTCGCCGTCTTTCTTGTAGCTGCCATCGGCAATCCGACACTCGGCATAGACCGGATCGCCCTTTGCGATGTTGGCAATCGCCCATTGGGCGGCCTTTTCGTTGAGGATCGTGACGGTCACCCAGTCCGTTTCTTCGCGTCGCTCGCCTTTTGCATCCGTCCAGGCGCGATCGGTCGCCACATTGATTTTCGCGGCCTTGTTGAAGGCCTTCGGCGCCTGCCCGACGCGGCCGCGCAGAATGAAGAGGTTCGTACTTCGCAAGGCTGTCTCCTATGGTTGCTGTGGGGTATTGGGCGTTGGCGCCGCGGCGGGCGCTGGCGATGTCGGCTCGGAGCCGGCCGGGCGCTGCAGGGTCCGAAGAATGATGGCGTTCGGATCGGGGAGATCCGCAAACGCCCAGAGACCCGCTTTGCTCTGTGCCGCGACTTCTTCGGCGACCCAATACGGCGGATGGACCGGCTGGCCGTCGGGTTTGAGCGAGGCGAATGCGAATCCGGTTGCGATCAATGCCGTCCCAAGATCGATGCGGGATTCGGCGCCGGCGCCTGTCGTCGGGATGGCGACACAGAAGACGAAGACGGTGCGTGTCTGCGGCGCTTCGACGGCATTGTAGCATTGCGGTCGCAGATCGCGGGTCAGCGCGACGAGCATCGCGAGCGAGGCTTCCCCGCAATCGCGCTTCACCCCGTGGCCATTGGTGAAACTCGTGCCGCGAAGACAAGCTTGGACGCCGTAGAGCCGATAGGTCACGTTGTCGACCGACCAACTGTCGCCCGTCAGGTAGATCGCGTTCGGCGGCACGGGAAACCAGGCCGAGGGCGAAGTCTGAGCGTTCGCTACGCCGAGCGGCATACTGCAGACAGACAGCACGGTGAGGAGCCGCCGCAGATGTCGCATGTCAGTAGCCCTGCAGCGAGAAGTAGACGCGTTGCACGCCGTTGGCCGTGGTGATGTCAACGAAATATGGATCGTTGCGCGCCTGCCGGGGCGTGGTCGAATAGTCCGTGGTGCAGCCGTTGTCTCCCGAGCATGTCTGCGAAGGCCTCGACAAATCGGCGCATAGATTGCCGTTCGGCGCCGCCGAATAGCCTGCGTCGCCGTCGGAACCCAACTGCACCGCCGTCAACCCGGCTGGACAGGCCTGATAAGGCTCATATCCAAGACCGCTCGCATTGCCTTCCGAGCAGCTCGGCCAACTCCCTCCATGCGCCAGGCTGTGAAACAGGCTCTGCATCACGGGCACGCAATAGGGAATCCCTGACCAGCTCGGATTGCTGGCGGCCGCGCACAGCAGCACCTTGCATCCAAAGGAGGCGTCCTGCGCCTCGCCGCGGCCCGCGCCGGCCAGCATCGCCGCACCAGCCACGCCGATCAACAAAGCTGCACAGCGCGTCATCGTCCCTCCGCAAGCGAGCCTGGTGTGGAGCGATCATCTCTCCTGTTGCCAGAGTATCAACATTCAATATATTGTCTATCCGAAAATGCGGGGCGGGGTGGCATGTCGAGACGCGCCATAGCAATGGGTTTCGGCCTTCTGGCCGTGGTGTCCAGAGCCCAAGCGCAGGACACCCGGCTCGCAGCCGTCGACGGATCCGGTCGGATTTTGCCGGTCGCGTCGCCGGCCGCCGTCGTTCAAACCATCGGCACCGTCAGAGGCGCCACGCCGTGTCCGAAGGCGAAGGCGATGACGCCCGAGGACGCGCGCGCTTTGATCGGCCGGATCGCGGCCGAGGAGCGTTTCTCGCCCGACTTCACGCTCTCGGTCGCCAAGAACGAGAGCCATTTCGACGCGATCGCGCTGTCGGATAAGGGCGCTTTCGGGTTGATGCAATTGATGCCTGACACGGCCCGGCGCTTCAAAGTCGATCTATGCGATCCGGCCGACAATGTCCGTGGCGGCGTCCGCTATCTTCAGGCGCTCACCACCCGATACCGCAATCCCCTCTATATCGTTGCGGCCTATAACGCCGGCGAGGACGCGGTGGACAAGAACCGCGGCGTGCCGCCTTACCCCGAAACCGTGCGCTTCGTCGCACAGGTCATCAACGACTTCTACACCTGGCCGACACCGAACGCGCCCGCCTCGCATCCGCCGCGCGAAAGGTCCGCTGTCGCCGCAGACTTGATCGAGCCGTCGCAAGCCGACTCCGTCACTGAGAGAAAACCCGCCACCCAGTCGCGCGATCCGGCGCAGTGGAGCGACGGGTTCGTCATGCATGTCGACTAACGGGAGGGAGCCGATGAGACGATCGCTATCGAGACCAATTCTGGGCGGAAGCCTATTTCTCTTGAGCATGGTGAATGCGCAAGCGCAGTCGAGCGGGGGCACGCTGCAGCCTGTTCAATCGACCTTGACGCAATTGGTGTCTGCACTCACAGGGCCGATCGCCACCGCATTGGCGACCCTCGCCGTCATCGCCTGCGGGTTTTTCGCCTGGTCTGGCCGGCTCACTTGGGGCATCGCCGGCAGCGTCATCTTTGGCATCGTGCTGGTGTTCGGCTCGGCGCAGATCGTCCAGTTCTTCCAATCGGCGGTCGGACAATGACAGAAGACGAGCTCGAGGACCCGCTGATCACGCCGCTCGTCAAGGCGCTGACCCGCGCGCCGACGCTGATGGGTGTGCCGTACATGTATTTCATGTTCAACGGCGTGGTCTCGAGCGTCTGCTTTCTTGTCTCGCACAACCTCTTCATGTTGCTGGTCGCGATCCCGCTGCATCTCTTCGGCTTCGTGATGACGCTGCGAGACGACCGCATCTTCGAAATTCTTTTCGTGAAGTCGACCAAATGCCCTCCGCGCTCGCGCGGATTCTGGGGCGCCGACAGCTACGCGGCATGAGGTGACGGCAATGGTGGCGCGCGCACTCCTCGATGAACTGACCTTCGGCACGATCTCCCGGCGTGAGCGCCCGGTCGCCTCGCATGTGCCGTATACCCGCCATGTCGATGACAACATCATCAAGACGCGCGACGGCCTCGTTATGACCGTGCTCAAGCTCGACGGCTACTCGTTCGAGACCTCGGATATGAGCGAGGTGAATGCGCGGCTTCTCGGCCGCAATGACGTCGTGCGGACGCTAGCAAACTCGCGTTTCGCGCTGACGGCGCATATCATTCGCCGCGAGGTCCAGCCGCGCATCGAATCGACCTTCGACAACGTGCTCTGTCGCGAGCTCGACGAACGCTACGACGCCGCGCTCTCGAAGCGTCGGATGTTCGTCAACGATCTTTATCTGACCATCATCAGGCGCCCGCTGCAGGGACAGGCGGGAACCTTCGATGCCATGCTGACGAAGGTGCTGGGCCGCAAGGACGCGGGTGGCGAATCAGTTGCGCGACAAACGGCGCTCAACGAACTACGCGACGCCGCGACGGCTGTGCGTGAAAATCTCGCCGGCTATGGCGCACGTCAGCTTGGCGTCGTGCGCCGCGAGGGCGTCTGGTTCTCCGAGCCGCTGGAATTTCTGGTGCAGATTCTGAACGGCGGCATGCCGCGGCCGATGGCGCTGCCGCGCATGGACATCGCCGACGCCTTGTCGTTGAAGCGCCTCTTCTTTGGCCGTAACGCCATCGAGGTCCGCGGCGCCGGGCCGGAAGACAGCCGCTTTGCCGCCATGGTGGCGATTCGGGAATACCCGGCTCAAACCGGACCGGGCTCGTTCGACAATCTGCTGCGCGTGCCGCACGAGTTCATCGCGGCGCAGAGCTTTGCGATCGTGGACCGGCCAGAGGCCGCCAAGCAGATCGACCGCGTCTCGCGCCAGGTCGACATGTCGGATGAGGCCGGGTCGATCGTCGCCGAACATCTCGATGACGCACGCGACGAATTGCTCGCCTCGGAGGCGATCTACGGCGAACACCACATGACGGTGATGTGCCTCGGCCGGGATCTCGCCGAGGTTGGCGCTGCGGTGACGGCGGTCGGCGCTGCGCTAACCGATCGCTCAGTAATCTGGGTGCGCGAGGATCTCAACTGCGAGCCCTCGTTCTGGGCGCAGCTTCCGGGTAATTTCGGCTACATCGCACGCAAGGCGATCATCTCGTCGAAGAATTTCGCGGGCTTCACGTCGCTGCACAATTACCCGAGCGGCCGGCCGGACGGCAATCATTGGGGGCCGGCGATCTCGGTGTTCGAGACCACGTCGCAGACGGCCTACTATTACAATCATCACGTCCGCGATATCGGCAACTTCACCGTGGTCGGTCCCACCGGCTCCGGCAAAACGGTGTTCCTGTCCTTCATTGCGGCGCAAACCCAGCGCATCGAACCGCGGCCGAAGCTCGTCTTCGTCGACAAGGACCGCGGGGCGGAAATCTTCCTGCGCGCGCTGGGCGGCCAATATGAGACGCTGGTGCCGGGTGAGCCGACCGGATTCAACCCGCTGTCGCTTCCTGATACCGCGCCCAATCGTGAGTTTCTTTACCAGCTCTTCGCCTTCATGCTGCGGCCGGCGAATGGGGCAGAGCTGACGGCCTCGGAAGAGCAGGTGATTCGCAACGCCATAGCAGCGGCGCTCAGCGCCGGCCCCGAGGGGCGGACGTTGAAAGCCTTCTCGACCTTGCTGCGCGGCCGCATCCGCGCGGGCGAGGGCGATCTCCTAGCCCGGCTCGAAAGCTGGTTGCGTGCCGATCAGAGAGGCTGGCTGTTTAACAACGAAGAGGACCAATTCTCGCTTTCGACCGTGTTCGGCTTCGACATGACGCGCGTGCTCGACGATCCCGTCGTGCGCACCGCGGCGCTGATGTACATCTTCCATCGCATCGACGAGCTCCTGACCGGCGATCCCGTCATGATCTTCCTCGACGAGGGCTGGCGGCTCCTCGACGACGAGGTTTTCGCCTTCTTTATCCGTGACAAGCTCAAGACCATTCGCAAACAGAATGGCATTGTCGGCTTCGGCACCCAGTCGGCGGCCGACATCGTGCGCTCCAAGGCCTCCAATACGCTGATCGAGCAGACCAGCACCAACATCTTCTTTCCCAATCCGAAAGCCGACGACGAGAGCTATCGGCAAGCCTTCCGTTTGTCGGGACGCGAAGTCACCTGGATCCGTTCGACCGCGCCCGAGAGCCGTTCCTTTTTGATCAAGCATGGCCGCGACAGCGTCGTCGCGCGTCTCAACCTCGCCGGCATGCCGGACCTTATCAAGGTCCTGTCGGGGCGCACCGAGACGGTCGCCGAACTGGACGCGCTGCGCGCGAAGCTGGGAGATGATCCGGCAGCATGGTTGCCGGTCTTCATGGGGAGGGCGGCGTCATGATCGGACGCATGGTTCTGGTTGCGGGCCTTATCGTTGGGGGCGCGGTCCCGGCGCTGGCCGACATTCCGGTGAATGACGCCGCTCAATTGACGCAGAAATCGCTGACCGCGGGCACGACCGTCAAATTGGTGCCGGTGACAACGCAGCGGCAGGATGCGAACAACGGCGTTCATTGCGCGGTCACGACCGGCAAGAAAGCCAGCGTGACCAACCCGACGGTGCAGCCGCAGAGCGGAGCCGGCGCGCAGGCCATCCAATCTTATGCCCCGGATCAGCCGACGACACCGGATACGACCGCCCAGGGCGCGGCGCTCAACGACCAGACTCTCTTTCAGTCGAGCGGCAATGTCGTGGCCGGACTCAATGCCAGCGGTTCGACCATGACCGCAGCGAAATCCGCCTTCCAGTCCGCGAGCCAGCAGGTGGGCACCGCCCAGACCGTCATGGCGTCGATCGACATGAACAGCGCGGCGCGGCTGCAGAACAATCTCGCCTGGAACGGCGCGATCGGGTCGGCGAATCTTTGGGTGACCGCGATCAACGCACTCAACCTCGCCATGACAAGCGACATGAGCCGCGCGGCGCTCGGCATGCGTGCGACGTCAAACATCAATAGCCGGCCGACTTCGGGCCCGGCGTGCCCGGCCGGACTGATCGGCTCGGGGACCGGATCCGATCCGTGCCGCACGCCGTCGACTTGCTCGACCACACCGCCCGGCTCACCGCCCGATCCCGCCTGCGTCAGCGCGCGCTACGTCGATACCGACGGAAATGTCCTGTTCTATCTGGCGCAGATCCAGAACGCGGCCAATGCAGCGGCCGTGATCTCCAGCAATAGTCGTTAGGGAGGCTTTGATGCGCATTCATCTCGCGATTGCGGTCTTCATCACCGGGCTTGCCGTCGCCCCGCAAGCGAACGCGCAGGTCCCGGTGATCGACAGCGCCAATCTCACCAAGGCGCAACAGATCGCCACCAGCACGCAGCAGATCCTCACCGCGGATCAGCAGATTCTGCAATTCACGCAAAAAACGCTGCAGGCCGTCACCGGCGACCGCTCGTCGCAGGCGCAAGGCTCGCTCGCTCAGATGGCGCTGGGGGGCGGCTTCTCGATGGCGCAGGCGCCATCGCTCGGCTCGGTGATTTCGGGTGGCGCGCTCTCCTTCGCGGGAATGGGCGCGGGGTCGCAAAACATCGTCTCGACGCTGATCAACGGCTTGCAGCTCGTGCAGACGATCACGGGGCTGGCGAACGGACAGACCAATCCTGTCGACACGGCTTACAAGAACTCGGTCAATGTCGCGGCGACGCTCTCCGGTTTGATCAACTCGACGCAAAGCGCGATGCAGACGCGGTCCCAGGCCTTCACGCAGGGCGGGCAGCAGATCGGCACCGCCCAGGACCTCAAGGGCAGCGTCGATCAGAATACCCAGGTCCAGATCCAGACCGGCCAGACGATCAACGAGCTGAACGGCGTGGTCAACAATGCCGCCGCAGCCGCGAACCAGGCCAATCTCGATCGCATCGCGGCGCAGTCGGCGGCCGCGCGCGCCATGAAATTCACCCAGTGAGAGACGTCGGGGAGCAACCGTGTCGAAACGAGCAGCGATTGTCATAGCCGTCATCGCCCTGGCGATCGGTCTTTTCGCCGGGCGATTCCTGCTCTCCCGGCCTCCTTCTCCGGTCGCGAGCAACCCCGGCGGTCAGAGCGCGTCCGATGATGATGCGGCCGCGTCGGCTTCGCGCGCCATGACCTTCACGCAGCCGAAGGCGCCGACGAAATGAGACAGAGCTGGCGTGTAGTGTTCATTGTCTTGGTCGCGGCTGCGCTCGCCGGTTGCGCTTACCGGCCGCTCAAGGCGCCCTGTTCTCCCGACGAAGGCGGAACGCCGCTGGCCTATAGCGAGATGCCCCAACCTGCCGTGCCGCCCGCCCTCGAGGCGCTCGATCGCTGCGGCCCGATGCGGCCGATTTGAGAGGGGGCGATGGGGAACACATTCAACATTACGACATTGCTGCAAACCGTCGATCAGCTCGGTCAGAACTATGTTTCGAGCGCCTATCAGGCCCTGGCCAGCGCGGCGACCTCAGGCGGCGGGACCGGCGTCGCCGGCCTGCTTTTGACGCTCTATGTCATCTTCTGGGGCGTCGGCATCTGGCAGGGGACCGCGACGGGCGGTCCGGCCGACCATGCCTTCCGTCTGTTCCGGGCGTTCCTCATCTACGCCATGGCGACGAGTTGGGGCGATTTCCAGACCTTCGCCTACAACGCCCTGAACAGCGGTCCCTCGGCGATCGGCAATGCTTTGCTCAATGTCGTGACCACGGCCAACAACACCGGCACGGCCGCCAATCTCAATTCAGTAAACGGCGTGCAATCGGCCCTACAGAACATGTGGAACACCACGAACAGCGCCACGGAAGCGTTCCTGCAGAATGCCGGAATCACCAATTGGGGGCCCTACATCTTCGCCGCGGTCTTCTACGTGGTGATGGCGTTGTTGATCGGCTTCGCGATCTTCCTGATCATCTTGTCGAAGATGTTCATGTGGCTCTTGCTCGCGCTGGCGCCGGTCTTCATTATCCTGTTGCTGTTTGGCGCGACGACGCGTTTTTTTGGCGGCTGGATGAGCGCGCTGGTTCAGTATTTCGTCGTCCAAGTGCTGGTTTATGCTTTTCTCGCCTTCTATGTCTCGCTGATCCAGCAATCAATCGACACATTGAACGGCGTCGCCAATTCGAAATCGGCGACCTGGGCGACCATCGGTCCCGTCGTTCTGATGGCGATCATCGGCGTCTTGCTTCTCAGCCAGATCAACAATGTCGCGGCCGCGATCGCCGGCGGCGTCCCGATTTTCGCACCGCGGATCGGTTCCGTCATCGCGACCGCCACCGGCTTCCGCCTCGGGGCCGCGGCCAATCGCGCGCGGCTCGCCTTCCGCAATCCGTTGGATCCCGCATCGATGTCGCGCCGCGAGGAACTCGCCTCCCGGCAGCGGGCCCGCGTCGGACTGCGGGCCGCCTCCTGGGCGCAATCCGCGGAATTTCGCCGCCTGGCTGACCAGCTCCGGAATCCGGGTGTGCCGCCGGCGCCAAGCAGTGGAGGCCGCCCGTGACGGAAACGGCAACCTCCGAGCCGGTACGGGTCGATCCGCGCTACTACGCAGACGGCGCGACATGGGAACACGACATCGCGCGCCGGAACCGCAATTCGCGAGCGCTCGCCTGGATCGTCGCGAGTGTCATGAGCGTCGTCGCAATCGTCGCGCTGGGCATTCTTGCCCTGCTGGTGCCGCTCAAGACCTACGAGCCCTACATGGTCGTCGTGGACAAGACGACGGGCTTTGTCGAGGTCAAGCGGCCAATGGCCGAAGGCGCGCTGACCCAGGACGAAGCCGTCACGATGTTCAACGTCGTGCGCTACGTCAAGGCGCGCGAGACCTACGATCCCAAAGCGCTCAAGGACAATTTCGATCTGGCGCAACTGCTCGCATCAGGTGATGCCGCGCGCGAGCTGACTGAGATTTATTCTCCTGCCAATCCCAACAACCCGGTCAAGATTTACGGCACCAACACCGAGGTCGCCGTGAACATCAAGTCGGTCACGTTCCCGAACAATCGCACCGCGCTCGTCCGATTCTCGACGGACGAGAAGTCAGCCACCAACACGATCACCCGCCACTGGGTTTCGCTCGTACGCTTCCGCTACACCGGTGCGCCGATGCGCAACGAATGGCGGTTCCAAAATCCGCTCGGCTTCCAGGCGCTGGAATATCGCCGCGATCAGGAGACGGCGCCTTCGCCTGGAACGGCGGAGGCGAAACCATGATCGGGCGCTGGGTTGCGTTGAGTCTGCTCCTGATCTTTCCCGCCGGATCGGCTTTCGCCGAAGCGACGCCGCGGCCCGGTCGTCTCGATTCTCGTGTACGCGATGTCATTTACAACAAGGACAATGTCACGGCGGTCGACGCCACCTACGGCACCTCGACGATGATCGAGCTGCAGACGGACGAAAAGATCGAAACGCTCGCGCTGGGCGATTCGATCGCCTGGAAGGTCGAACCCAACCGCAAAGGCAATATCATCTTTGTCAAACCGGTCGAAAAGAATGCGCAGTCGAACCTCAACGTCGTCACTGACAAGCGCATCTACAGCTTCATTCTCCGTTCGAACACGCGCCCGCCGTCGTCGCAGATCTACGAAGTTCGCTTTCGCTTTCCGGAGGACGAAGCGAGCGCCGGGCTCCTTGCGGCGGCAAAGGAGCGCGCCGCCAACCCGAATCTGAAGAGCCTCAATATCGCGAATGCCAATAGCGACTATGGCTACAAGGGTTCATCCGCCAACAAACCCGTCGCAGTCTTCGACGATGGCATCAAGACCTGGTTTCGTTTCGAAGGCGAAGTACCGGCGATCTATATCGTCGACGCTGATCGCAATGAGAGCCTCGTCAACTATCGAACCGAAGGGCCCTATGTCGTCGTCGACAAGGTCGCACCGCAGTGGACGCTGCGCAACGGCCAGGAATCGACGTGCATCTTCAACCGCCGCCTGACCAATATGCATGAGCCCAACGGACTTGAGCCCTATGCGCCACAACGTGTCGGCGCGACGTCACTCGCTGGGGGCTGAAGCGCATGCCGACACCGGAAGACTATCGCTCGTTTGAAATGGACGCCGCTGCGGCGACTTCCGTCGCACGCGGACGCACAGCGCTCGGCCGTTTTCTGAAATTCGGCGTACCGCTCGGCGCGGTGATCGTGGCCGCCTGGATGATCTACAGTACGACCCAGCGGCGCGCGCCGACCATGACGACGCCGGACAAGGAGGAATTTACGACCACCCAATTTCCCGCGCCGTCGCTGTCAACGCCGCGTCCGCAGACCAATCAGGGCACGATCGTCATCCCGCAGGCCCCACCTGAGCCAGCGCCGCCGCCGCCGGCGCCCCCGGTGACCTTGCAGCCGCCGCCAGCACCGGCACCACCGCTCACCATGGTTGCACCGAACGACGACGAGGCGCGCCGGCTTGCAGAGCTCGAGCGTCAACGTCAGGAGGAGGAGCGCCGGAAATGGGAGCGTCTGCGTGCTCCGCAGGTGATCGCCGACAACGCGAGCGCGACGGCTGCCGCTGCGAATCCGAACGACACCAACCAAGCGGCCGGCGCGCCTGACGATGATCCGAACCGGCGGTTCCTCGCCTCCGTCTCGGCCGCCGGCGTCGACGTCTCGCGCGCCACGAAGAACAACCGGATTGACGCGCTGGTAGCACAGGGAACATTCATCCGGGGCGTGCTCGAGACTGCCGTCCAGAGCGACCTGCCTGGTATGGTGCGCGCGACCGTCACCGAGAACGTCTGGTCGTTCGACGGACGACGCGTGCTGATCCCGGCCGGCAGCCGTCTCATCGGCGAATACAAATCGGGAATTGCGCAAGGCCAGACGCGAGTCTTCGTCGTCTGGACGAGGCTGTTGCGGTCGGACGGCGTCTCCGTGCAACTCGGCTCGAACGGCGCCGACGATCTCGGCCGGGCCGGGAATGCCGGCTTCGTCGACAACCATTATGTGGAGCGGTTCGGCGCTGCGATCATGCTGTCGATCGTCGGCGGCGCCGCGCAATTCCTGAGCGCCTATGGCCAGAACACCAACGGCTATGGCAACGGCACCGTCATCACCACGACCGATCCGGTCACCGGCGTCGTCACGCAAACGCAGACTGGCGTCAACCAGAACCAGTTGAGCCTGCAGGCCCGGCAGATCGCCGCCCAGAACGTCTCGCAGACCTTGACCAATATCGCACAGGAGGCTCTGCGCAACTCGATCAACATCCCGCCGACCATCTATCTCGACCAGGGCACCCGGATCATCGTCTTCGTTCGGCGCGACTTGGACTTCTCTTCCTTTTATCAGGATCCGGTCAAGGAAGCTCTGACGGAGTTGAAGCGTGAGCGCGCTGCCACGAAACCTGACCGTCTTCATTGATCGGGCGCTCGATCCAATTCGCGAGTGGCTCGCGGACGATCAGATCGTCGAGATCTGCGCGAACGGACCGGGCGAGGTCTGGGTTGAACGCTTCGGTCAGTCCGCGATGGAGCGGCACGAGGTGCCGAGCCTCACCGAGCATGCAATCCGCCACCTTGCCGAGCGCGTCGCCGGCCACTCCGGCCAGAGCGTGAACGAGGAGCATCCGCTGCTTTCGGCTGCACTGCCCTCTGGCGAGCGATTTCAGGGCGTGATGCCGCCGGCGACGACGGCCGGCGGAGCCTTTGCGATCCGCAAGCAGGTCATCAAGGAGATGCGCCTGGACGACTATCGCCGGCTCGGCTCGTTCAAGAAGGTCGAGACGGCCGGGGAGGGGGCGTTGACAGCGACCGACCGTCAGCTTTGCGAGCATCTCGAGGCTGGTCGCATCGAGGACTTTATCCGCCTGGCCGTGGTCAGTCGCTATTCGATCCTGCTGTCAGGCGGAACAAGCTCGGGCAAGACGACATTCCTGAACGCGATTCTCAAGGAGGTGCCGGAAGAGGAACGCATCATCACCATCGAGGACACGCGCGAGGTCAATCCGGTCCAGAAGAACTATTTGCCGCTCGTGGCGTCGAAGGGCGACCAGGGCGAGGCGCGTGTCACGGTCGAAATGCTCTTGCAGGCCTCGCTGCGGCTGCGACCGGACCGCATCTTCCTCGGTGAGATTCGCGGGGCGGAGGCCTACTCTTTCCTCCGCGCGATCAATACCGGCCATCCCGGCAGCATTACCACTGTCCACGCTGACAGCCCCTCGGGTGCGTTCGAGCAACTCGCGCTCATGGTAATGCAGGCGGGCCTGGGACTGAAGCGCGAGGAGATCGTCGCCTACATTCGCTCAGTGCTGCCGATCGTGATCCAGCAGACCAAGATCGGCGGCTGGCGCGGAACCTCGGCGGTCCATTTCTCGCGCATGGCGGAGTGGCGGCAGGAACGAGAAGCGGCGGAGCGTGGGGCAGAAAGGGGACGGCATGGCCCGCGTCGTCGTCTATAGAGTCGGAATTGCCATCCTGCTGCTGCTGGCGTTCTGTCTGCTTTGGAGCCTGGCCTACGAAATCGTCGTGGCGATGCGCTGGGCGCCGGGCCGCTTTCCGGGTGAGGGCGCCAGCCGTTGGGCTCTGTTTCGGCAGCAGAACGCCGACCGCTCGGCGGAGTTTTTCCTGATCGCCTGGCGTCATTTCTACGAACGGCTGATCTATCCGCCAACGCGCGTCGAAGCCCTGATCCGCGCTGGTTACGGCGCGGCCACTGTCCTCGCGTTGGGGATCGGCGGATTGATCTTCGGCTTCGTCAATCGCCGCCAGATGCCTTATGGGGCGGCTCGGTTCGGCACCCTGATGGAAGCGGCCAAGCAAGGAATGATCGCCAAGCAGGGGATCATTCTGGGCACGCTGAACGGCTCCACCATTCGCTCAGACGAACCGGCCCACATCCTCGTGGTCGGCCCGTCGCGATCCGGCAAGGGCACCGGCTTCGTCCTGCCGAACGGCTACCTCTGGCAAGGTTCGGCGGTGTTCTTCGATCCGAAGCGGGAGAATTTCGATGCATTGGCGAACCATCGCACGGCCATAGGCAACAAGGTCTTCATGTTCTCACCGGGGTCGAGCGATACCCATCGGTACAATCCGCTTGATTTCGTACGCCGCGACGAGCGGATGGCGACCGATTGCCTGGTCGTCGCATCCTTCGTCATTCCGGAGAAGGCCGACGACACCTGGGCCGGCGCCGGGCGTCTGCTGCTCTCGGCCCTGATCGGTTATGTGCTGGCGTCGCCGCTGACCACCACGGCGCAACACATGCGCACGGTGGCGAGGATGACCACGACGGGCAAAGATATTTCCACGGTGCTGCGCGCCATCGTCAAAACAGAACGCGACCATCTGCCGACCTGGGTGATCGACAGCTTCAACCAATACATCGCGCTCGAGCCGGAGACCCGAAACAGCGCCGTCTTCAACGTCAACATGGCAATGAGCTTGTGGAACAACGGACTGATCTCGGCCGCGACCGAGACGTCCGATTTCGACATTCGCGAGCTGCGCCGGCAGCCGATGACGATCTTCATCGGCTGCACCATCGCCGAGCTCTCGATCTTTCGGCCGCTCATTCGCATTCTGTTTCAGCAGATACATGACCTGTTGATGGAGAAGATCCCGGGAGCGGACGAACCGCACCAGGTCCTGTTGATGCTGGACGAGTTCTTCCATGTCGGCCGGATGGACTCGCTGATCTCGAAGATCACGATATCAGCGGGCTACGGCTTCCGTATGGCGATCGTCATGCAGGACATTGCGCAGCTCGACGAGCTTTATGGCCGCCATACCCGCATCACGACGGTCTCGGGTTCGCAGATCAAGCTGTTCATCCAGATCAACGATCTGGAGACCTCGGAATTCGTGTCCGAGATGCTGGGCGAGACGACGCAGGTCTACAAGACCCCGATTCAGCGCCCGGGGCAGGGCATTTTCGCGCCACGCGTCTGGGCCCCGCATTACACACCGCGCCCGCTGCGAAGCCCGCTGGAACTGAGGGAGATGTCGCCGCGCCTGTCGATCCTGATGGTGAAGAACTCGCCGTCGTTCGAGTTGACCAAGATTCGTCACTACCTGGACAAACCCTACCGCGCCCTTTACGAGCGCGCGAAAAGCTCCCCACCGCCTCTTCCCAAGCTGCGAGCTTGGCACGATGAGGCGCTCCAGGGCGCCATCAATCCAGCGCCGGAGCCAGCGCAAGCGCCGGCCGCGGCGCCGCCGCCCGCCACAACAACACCGCCGCCGACGGCAACAAGCGCGGCGGCGCGCAAGGCGCCGTCACCGCGCCGGACGAAAACCACTGCAAGCAAGACCAAAGCGCCGCCGGCGTTAACAGCACCCGCGCCTCTCACGCTTGTGTCACGGCCTGCGCCTGCGCCGCCGCCACCACCACGCAAGACCTTATCGCTCGGAACGGCGCCCCCCACTCCTCCGGGAGAGAATTGCGACGTGCGTGATATTCTGGCGTCGGCTGCCACAGGGCAGGATGAGAACTTCTCCGCCATGATGCGCGTGTTGCGCACCGCGCCGACTACCAAGGTGCAGAACGCGATCGAAACGCTGACGTCCCTGCACGAATCGTTTGGGGAAGACGAGACATGACGACGACGGGCCGATTACCCGTATAGACGCGCTCTGTTTCGACCCAGCGCGTATAGAACGTGCCTTTATTATCTGTCTCTTGTGCTGACTGCGGGGCCGAAGCGCGTAATATTTTGGTTGACGGCGCTCTTGTGTTCCGCCGATGCGCTGATACTATTTGACGCACAGGGGATGGAGTCCCCCACAACTGCCGATCGGCTGATGACTCCTGCCACGTTACTTACGGAGGCAGGAGTCTGTGCGAGTCAGCCAGGAAACATCTCTCCCATCGATAATGCTTGAAGCTGCGCGGCTGCGATTGGGCCGGGCGTATCCCATTGCGCGGCCTCACGGTGATGTCCGTTCACCGTGTGGCCGTCGCGGCGTCGCGATTCGGCACACCGCGCAACGCTGGCATCCGCCGAATGCGGTCGCGTGCGCGCCCCATGCCTCTACCGCGTCGCCAGCGCGCGGCTTGATGAGCGCCTCACTCCGTCCCTGACAACAGAACGAGCAAAAAATGCCAACAGCAGCCATGTCGGCTCAGCACGAAAGCAGTGGCCATGAAACCGCACACCCGACCGGGTGGCGGCGATACCTCTATTCGACGAACCACAAGGACATCGGAACGATGTACCTGATCTTCGCCGTCGTCGCGGGGTTGATAGGCGGGGCGCTCTCGATCGCGATCCGCGCCGAATTGATGTATCCTGGCGTACAAATCTTCCATGAAAGCCACACCTACAACGTCTTCGTGACCGAGCACGGCTTGATCATGATCTTCTTCATGGTCATGCCGGCGATGATTGGCGGCTTTGGCAACTGGATGGTGCCTTTGCTGATCGGCGCGCCAGACATGGCGTTTCCGCGCATGAACAACATTTCGTTCTGGTTGCTGCCAGCCTCCTTCGCTTTGTTGATCATTTCGACATTTGTCGAGGGTGAGCCGGGCGCGAACGGTGTGGGAGCCGGATGGACGCTTTATGCGCCGCTTTCGACATCCGGCCATCCTGGTCCAGCCATGGATTTTGTCATTCTGTCACTGCATTTGGCGGGCGCATCATCGGTCCTAGGAGCCATCAACTTCATCACGACGATCTTCAACATGCGCGCGCCTGGCATGACGCTGCACAAGATGCCGCTCTTTTGCTGGTCCGTGCTGGTGACAGCGTTTCTTCTGTTGCTGTCGTTGCCCGTGCTGGCGGGGGGCATCACGATGCTGCTGACCGATCGCAACTTCGGAACAACGTTTTTCTCCGCAGATGGGGGTGGTGACCCTCTGCTCTACCAGCATCTGTTTTGGTTCTTCGGGCATCCCGAAGTGTACATTCTGATTCTGCCGGGCTTCGGGATCACAAGCCATATTGTTTCGACATTCAGTCACAAGCCCATTTTCGGCTATCTCGGGATGGCCTATGCCACGGCGGCAATCGGAGGCATCGGCTTCGTCGTGTGGGCGCATCACATGTACACGGTCGGAATGTCCAGCGCGACGCAGGCTTACTTCGTGGCCGCAACAATGGTGATCGCGGTCCCGACGGGAGTGAAGATCTTCTCGTGGATTGCCACCATGTGGGGTGGGTCCATTGAGTTTAGAACACCGATGCTATGGGCGATCGGCTTCATTTTCCTGTTTACGATCGGCGGCGTAACGGGAGTCGTCTTGGCCAACGCGGGCGTCGATCGCGTGCTGCAAGACACCTACTATGTCGTCGCTCACTTTCACTACGTTCTATCGTTGGGTGCGGTCTTCACCATTTTCGCAGCCTGGTACTTCTGGTTCCCGAAGATCACGGGCTACATGTACAACGAGTTCATCGGCAAGCTGCACTTCTGGGTGACGTTCGTCGGCGTCAATCTTCTCTTCTTCCCGCAGCATTTTCTCGGCCTCGCGGGGATGCCGCGCCGCTATGTGGATTATCCAGACGCGTTTGCCGGCTGGAATTTTGTCTCGTCGATCGGCTCCTATATTTCGGGGTTTGCCGCGCTGATCTTCCTCTACGGTGTCGTGGAGGCGTTCGCGCGCAAGCGCCAGGCGGCCGACAATCCGTGGGGCGAAGGCGCCACAACGCTGGAATGGACGTTGTCCTCGCCTCCGCCGTTCCATCAGTTTGAGCGATTGCCTCAGATTCACTAGCAAAAGGCCGTAACGAGCTCGTGTTGCTGTACGGAGAGAGAGAGCAACCACGACGACACGAATTGTCATGTTGCTCACGCCCGAGCAGGAGGCTGCCCCTACTCCAGATAGGGGCGGAACTCCGCCAATACGCGACGATAGAGCTCTCGTTTGAACGGCACAATCAGCTTGAGGAGCTGATCGGGTGGAACCCATTTCCATGTCGAGAACTCTGGATGCTCGGTCGCGACATTGATTTCGCCGTCTGTGCCGCGAAAGCGCATTAAAAACCATTGTTGGGTTTGCCCCGTCCAACGTGGGGTCGGCATACGATCGAGAAGCTCGCGCGGGAGTTCATAGCTGAGCCAGTCCTCCGTTCCGACGATGACTTCGACATTGGCCGTCCCTAATTCCTCACGCAGCTCGCGCAACGCTGCGGCGCGGGGCGTCTCGTTCGGTTCGATCCCGCCTTGCGGCATTTGCCAAGCTTCATCCGTCATATCGCTGCGTTGAGCGACGAAGGCATGGCCGGCGGAATTGATCAGCATAATTCCAACGCCGCGGCGCAGAGTATCGGGGGCGTCCGGCAGCGAGCTTGAGTTGGCCACAGAGGTGATCTCCCGTCGTTGCTTCATATCCTTGGCGGTGCGGTCAAACAGCTCACGCAGTTCTCGCTCGTCGATGCCATCCGCTTTCATGATCATGCGGATCATGGGGTCGGCAATCAGATCGTGAAGATCGGGTTCGGGATCGCTGGGGGGGCGGCCGCTCATGGTTCTCCTGCCTTTGCGAGCGGGTAGGGCTCGCCGTCTCTGGTTGGCAGGAGTCATCAGCGCGCATGCGTTTGAAGGGGGACTCCATCCCCTGCTCATACGATAGCGCAAAGGTGGTACGGGACAAGTGCTGACTTCGGATTTGTGCGCGACATCGCGCCGGCCCGCGCGTGTGAATGACCTTGTCTGCACCGGCCGATCGGCCCTACGGGGTCAACGTCGGTGAGATTGATCCGAGCTTTGGCGTGCGGTCATCGCATCATAGGCGTTCCGAATGGATAGTTGACATGAAACGACCGTTACATTATTTGAGATGCCATGACATCGCCCGCATGGCTACTTTTGACGTACAAGGTCCCGCCCGAGCCGGCTGCCAAGCGCATCGCGCTGTGGCGCAAGCTCAAGGGCATGGGCGCCGTTTATCTGCAGAATGGGGTCTGTCTTCTTCCCAGGACTGACGACCACCTGCGCCGGCTGAAGGTCGTTGAGAACGAAATCGAAGAAATGAGCGGTGAAGCGGTCTTGCTCGAGACCGTTGGGTTGGACCGGGCGCAGGAAGAGAAGGTCATCGCTCGTTTCACCGCCGATCGGGACGAGGCTTATAAGGAGCTCATCGATCGGTGCACCGATTTCGAAGCCGAGATCGCGAAGGAAACGGCTGCCGAGCACTTCACCTACGCCGAGTTGGAAGAGAACGACGTCGATCTCGAGAAGCTGAAAGGGTGGCTGGGCAAGATCCGCAAGCTCGATTTCTACGGCGCGCCGCTGTCGAGCGAAGCCGACCGCCGCCTGCAGCACTGCACGTCGCTGCTTGAGACTTACGCCAAGCGTGTGTTTGAGGCGCATGAAGAAAACCGCGCCCAGGGCTCGCGCGACGGGAAGGACGGGCCATGATTGCCGATGAGAGGGCTCTTCGGCGGGCGGTCGCGATCGTCGCGCTCCTGAATCTCGCTTATTTCGGCATCGAGTTTGCGGTAGCGCTCGCAATTGGTTCGGTATCGCTTCTCGCGGACAGCGCGGATTTCTTCGAGGATGCGGCGGTCAACTTCCTGATCTTCGCCGCGCTGGGCTGGAGCGCCGCACGGCGAGCCAAGGTCGGCATGCTGCTCTCCGCCATCCTGCTCGCGCCGGCGCTCGCTTTCCTGTGGACGCTCTGGCAGAAATTCAACGCGCCGGTCCCGCCGGCGGCAATCCCGCTCAGCATCACCGGCCTCGGCGCGCTCGCGATCAACCTGTTTTGCGCTGTCCTGCTGGCACGCCATCGCCACCATGCCGGAAGCCTGACCAAGGCAGCCTTCCTGTCGGCGCGCAATGATGCGCTCGCCAACGTCGCGATCATCGCGGCCGGCCTCGTGACGCTGCGCCTTCCCTCCATCTGGCCGGACGTGATCGTCGGCTTTGGCATCGCCTTGATGAATCTCGACGCGGCGCGCGAAGTCTGGACCGCCGCGCGCGACGAGCACCGTCTCGCCGAGGCGCAGCCGTGAACACGGAACACGCTTTTCTTACCACTGGATGAATTGGATGGACCAGGCTCTTACGGCCGGCATGCTGGTGTCGGGGTTGTTTTTCGGGTGGACGATCGGCTCGCACTACACCGGCGCGACGATGGGCATGGCGTACGGCACAGGGCTCATCAAGAGCCGCACGGTCGCGACGATTCTGATCGCTATGTTTGTGCTGATCGGAGCGACGTTCGACAGTTCCCACGTGGTCTCGACCGTTGGAACGGGCATCATCCGCGACCAGGATCTGACGCCGCTCGGCGCGATGGTGATGATGCTGACGGCGGCGCTGGTCACGGCTGCCAATACCTGGATGAAATGGCCGGTCTCGACTTCACAGCTTGCCTGCTTTTCGGTGGTCGGCGCGGCGCTCGCCATGGGGGCGCCGGTATTCTGGAGCACGACCGTTATCCTGCTCTTCGTCACCTGGATCGGCACGCCAGTCGCGAGTGGCATCCTCGGCTTCGTCTTCACCCGAATTGTGGACGGCCTCAGCCGGCGCTACGGCCGTCGTGCGGAAAAAGGGTTGCGCTGGCTGTTGCTCGCGGCGTCTTGCTACGCGGCCTATACGCTGGGGGCCAATAATACCGGAAACGCCGTTGGCGTGTTCTACGGCCTGCACAAGATGAGCGAGATCCAGGCCGGCTTCCTTGGCGGCATCGTCATGGCGATCGGCGCTTTGACGTGGGGCAGGCCGATCCTCGACAAGGTCGGCAAAGGTCTCGTTGATCTCGACCTCAATATGGGCGTCGGCGCCAAGCTTGCGCAAAGCATCACCGCTCACACCGCGGCATGGTGCGGTTATCCCACGTCAATGAACCAAGCGCTGCTCGGCGGCATGGCCGGAGCCACCGGGGCGCGCGGACGCGAGCCTATGAGTTGGAAGGCCGTCAAAGAAATTGCTTTTTCTTGGTTCTTCACGCCAGTCCTCGCGGGCGTAGTCTCGTTCCTGCTCTACACGGCTTCGTCATGGTTGCTCCAGGTGCGCTGAGCGCGCAGGACGGTTGGCTGAGCGCCGATACCAGTCCTCATGCGACAGACGCAGCGGCTTGGATCGCGACCGGCGCGATCATCTCGCTGGATGTGGCTGCGATCGCCCGACTGTTTAGCGGAGTGATCGAGTTGATCGCATGTATCGGATCGCTCTATGCCGTTCCAATGATCGCTGTGGTTTGGCTGATTGCAGCGCGTCACGAGTTGTAGACCTGTGGACGTGCTGGGCCCCGCCGAGATCCGTGCTGCGTTCCCACGCCATGAACGGCGCAGAATAGTCTTACCCACCGAGCCACGCTGGGAGCACATTGATTTTCTCGGATGGATTCATCGATCGGGCCATCTCGGGTTCATCGTCTGCCGGATCGGCAATGGCGTGACTGGTCTCGTCGTGGAGAGAAATGTCACCCGTGGCCGGGGATTGCGTCGTCTCATGTGCGACATCTGCTGCACGCTTCACGACAAGGGCGGCATCGCCACCTATACGAGATGGAATCGAGCGCAAATGCGAGCGCGCTCCCACATGCTCTGTGCCGATCTCGGATGTAGTCTGTATGTCCGCGGGCTCCGAAAGACCGAATGTGTCCAAATGGCCGAAACTATGAGCCAGGAAGAAAAACTCGGTCGTCTCAACGACAACGTGCGCCGCATTATCGGCAACATGACTTTTGTCGATTGAGAACCGAAGCAGCCTTTTCCGGGGCTACGGCGCACCTTATCGAGCGTCCGGCTAGACGGATACCGAGCTGCGGCCAAATATCCGCTCGTAAAGATCGACTCCAAAGCTCTTCGGCAACGGCTTTGCTTCGCGCAGCCGAAAGCTCCGAGCTCCATCCTCTGCGCGATCGGCTCGCAAGAACAACACTTTATCGTCGTCGAGGAACGAGCGCGCCAACTCATACATGTGGGAGACGAAAAACACCGTCACATTGTTGTCGAGCAGCGCGGATGCGATTTGTCGTGCGATTTCGGCTCCCTCCCGCTCGTGAGTCGCGGCGAAGGATTCATTGAACAGAACGAGCGCACGTTGATGGATGTTGTCGGCGATGGCGCTCATTCGAACGAGCTCTTCGTCGAACTTTCCACTTCGCATGGTGCGGTCTTCCTCTCGCTTGTAATGCGTGAAGAGGCCCGTATGAAGCGACGAACTCAAGGCGTCGGCGGTGACGAACAATCCGCATTGTAGCATGAGTTGAGCAAGGCCGACGCTGCGCAGGAAGGTCGACTTGCCACCGCGGTTGGCGCCCGTGATGATCACTAACGGCTTGCCATCGGCGTTAACGTCGTTGCCGACAACGCGACGGCCCATCGTCAGCGCGAGGCAGACATCACGAAGGTTGTGGCAGCGAAAGGTTTTGTCGTCTTGCCGGGGTTCGGGAAAGGCGACCGGCTCGCCGATCCGATCGAGCTGATCCTTCAGGTTGAGGCAACCGAGATAGAACGCAAGTTCGGCCCGAAGGGCCTTCAGGAAACTCAGCACGTGTTCCGCAGATTGGTAAACGGCATCGGAGATCAGCACCAGGCCTCTGTTCTGAAGCTCTCCGAATGCCTGCGCACCGGCTTCGTCGCGTGGATGAAGCTGCAGCGTGAAACTTGGAGCGCCGGGCGTGAACGTTCTGCGCATCCAGCTCAGATCGCGCGGCTGAGGCTTTCGCAGCATTGTTCCAACGCCTTTGCCCCCATCACCCACCTGGGCGCTCAGAAGGAGACCATTGCGGAATGTCAAGTTGTTCAGGTCGGTGTTGGCCGCCTCCAGATAGGCATCGTCTAAATCGCGCTCGAGCGTTTCGAAGAACTGTTGAAAGCCTCGCGATCTGAACTTGTCGGCGTTTGCCGAGCACGCATTGCGCAGTCGCGCAAGGACATCCAGGCAGCTTTGCAGTGTCCGCACCCCGCTACCAACCTTAGACGAAGCGTCGCGGCCATAGAGGCTGAAGCTCCAGGAATGGTCTCGGCCGAAGGGCTCGATGGCGATGGCATAGAATTGTCGGACTAGCGCGGGGTTGGCGAGACAATCCTTGAGAATCTCCTGCCGGTAGAGAACGGTCGCGATGTCGTTGGTCCAGGCGTAGGCGCAAGCGGCTGACATAATATCGTAGAGATAGCGGTCGCCGGCCGCGGCTGCATTCAGGAGAACGTTAAGCTCAATATCCTGCGCGAATTGAAGCGGCTCCTTTTGCGAAGGCGGCTGGGAGTCGAAATCGCGGTCCGGATGCATCAGGAAGGTTTTCATGGGCGCACCCTCGTGCGAAGCTGTTCGTAGGTAACGCCTCGTTTTTGGGCGAGAGAGAGCGCGTAGGCGAGGCCGTCGGCCGGCTTCCGGATGATCTCGAATGTCCGGCGGGCCGGATCGTCGGGATCGACAGTGCTGACCATGCTTACGGTTTTTTCACTGAGCGTGGAAAGCGCATCGATGAAGGTCACGCAGACGCCGATCGCATCGGTGACGAGAATTTGTTCAAGTACTTTTGTGCTGAGAAATACCTGGTCGTCCAGGCTCGTCGAATTGAAGATTTCGTTCAAGACGATGACGCTGTTGGACGTCATAAGCTCGCAACTTTGGTGCAAGCGGACGAGTTCATCCTCCAGCTTGCCGCGCAAATTGGTGATATCCTCTTCGCGCTCGAAATGTGTGAAGAGATGATCGGGCAGAAACAGGCGAGCGGACAAACCGGGCACAGGACATCCCAGGCCGGCTAGGAAGTGCAACTGACCAAACATACGGGCGAAGGTGGTCTTGCCACCCTGATTCGGGCCGGACACGACAATGAGGCGCTCTACGCCGGCGAGGTAGAAATCATTGCAGACGATCGTGCCTTTCTCCTTCAGGAGCTTCGTTGCCAAAGCCAGATCGAAGCTCTTGCTGACGCTTGTATCTTTGGAGGAGACGGATACGTCGGGGTGGCAGAACGACAGTCCGGTGCGCCTGAGCGGATCGATAAATGCGAGATAGGACACGAAGAAGCCAATCTCGCGATCAAATCGCGCTATGACCTTGTCGATGAAGGCGGCGTGCCTGCCAACGAAGTCATCAAGACGACGAAACTGTTCGGGAAACAGCCGTCCCACGAATTCGAGAATGCCCTCCTCGATGTGATTGAGCGAAAAGTCGTCCTTCGGCTTTTGCGAGGCCGGCGGTACGGCGTCAGTTTCTCGGAACTTCGCGAAACGCTCGAGGATCGTGACGGTATAGTCGGGCTCTGATGCATACTTGCGAACGGTCACCCGATCCCCGCGGAAGAGCGTTCCGTAGCTCAGCTTGGCCATGGTTTGACGGAGGTCGCGCGCCTCTGATGAAAGCTCGGTGAAGGGTCGCGAATTGGTGTAGGCGACCAGATAGGCGCAGAGATCCTTGAGGCCCGACGATTGCAGGGCTAGCGATTGAAGGCCTTGCAGCAGCGCGGAGACGGCGTCGCAATAAGTCCAGGCGGCGCGAAGGATAACCGTCGTGCGATGGCACTTATACGAAATCTTCTCGGCGTAATCGAGGTTGGCGCGGACGGTGCGCATCGCCTCGCAAAATGGGGGAAAGACGGCATAGATCTCCGATTGCTCCAGGTCGCTGAAGACGGCCTGTCGATATCGTACGATTTCCTCATTGCGATACGGAGAATAGAAGATCGGCCGCAACACCGCCTCATCGCGTTTTTCGACGATCGCTGTGACGATCTGATCCAGATTCAAATCGACGAAACAGGCCGGCGGCTCGGCCTGTTCGGCCCGCAAGTCTTCAAGGCCGGGCGGAAAGAGGACGCTGCGAAACCAGGCCTGGCTGTCTGGCGCCGGTCCCGTCCGGCGCAGCCTTTCCGGTGCAACGTCCTTGTGTGGAAGGTCTTTCGTATTGTCGGTCATGCGCGATCCTGTCGGCGGCTGTCGACGGGAAGGCACCGAAAATTCGACGTCGAAGTCGCTACCTGGCCAACGGCAAAGTTTGCATTGCGTCGGCCGACAAGCAGCAACAGCCCCCGTTGGGCAGCCGCCTGCTCTTCTTTTGTCTGGAGATGACGTCGGGCGGCGCTCTGCTTGAGCGTGAATCGACGCATGTCTTCGGCTGTGCGTTCAAGCACCATGGCGTGGCGATCGACAAGCGAGCGAAGGATTTCGGCGTCCTTGAGAGGTTCGGCGATCGCTGACAAATGCGGCAGGCAAAGCGCTGAGAGCTTTTCCAACGTTTTGGTAGTATCGCTGCGCAGTCGATCGGCGAGATCCGAGACAGCTAGCGTTTCAGCTTTGTCGCGCTGCGCACAGAGAAGACACTTATCGTGGTTCGGAAGCGAATCAGCGATCACGGATCGTGGATCGAAGCCGCGGTCTTTTGCGGCGTTTCGCAACGACGCAGCCAATCGCTCCAGCAATGGCGGATATCCCGAACAGGTTCCGAAAGGTGAGGCGACCCCCACGTACTCAGCGGTGTGGTAGCCGCAAAATCCCGACCGCCGGGCGAAGTCCTCCTGACATTCGTGATCGGTCGAGAGCTGGTACTGGTAGCGGGCCAGAAAATCCCAGATTCGACTTTCGACCGCCGCGCAGATTTCACATGAACGAAGCTGACTTCGATTGAACGTCGGTCGGTCAGTCTCGAGCTGGGTCGGCTCGTCGTCATCCAGAGTGCCGCGATATTTGACCGAGAGCGCCCGGGCGCGTCGGCGGAGCCCAGCCGCCCCCTCGAAAGGCGGAAGATCGTCCAGCAATTCCTCGGCACGGGCGCTCATCCGCGCGAGGAAAACCTGGCGTTTCTGCTCCAGTAGAAAACGGGTCAGCCGCTCTTCGAGCGTCGGCAATCCACTTGTGCGTAGGCGCGCCGCATCGTTGGCGAGCTTCGCGGCGAGGCCTTCGCGGGCCGACACGGCGAATACGTCCTGGCGGGCTTGGCCATAAAGTTCGTCGAGGTGCGACTGTACGAAGGCGATGGCTTCGTCGCGCTCCGCCGAGCTCACGAGGTCTTGCTTGTTCACGGCGACAAAAATTGGGAGTTTGGCCTGTGAAGCGGCGGTGAGGAAGGCGAGTTCCTCTTCCGAAAGAGGGCTTTCGAAGCCGGTTACGAGCAGCAGGGCGTCAGCCTCGGGCAGATAGGCTTTCGTCGTAAGGGTGTTCTCCGCGATCACCGAACCGAGACCGGGCGTGTCGACGAAATAAAACCCCCGGCGGAGGATTTCAGCAGGGAGTTCAATGTTGGCCGTCGTGATGCCCCGCTGATTGCCTGGGTTGCCTTGTTGCGTGACGTATTGCGGCAGCTCGTCGAGTGAGATTTCGGTGTCGAGGCGGCGTTCCTGGTATTTGATCGTCACGCTCTCCGTGGTGCCGTAGGAGACCGTGGTTATGACCGAGGTGAGGGGGACGATTCCGGTCGGAAGGCGATCCATTCCCAGAATCGCATTCATGAGCGAGGACTTCCCACGGCTGAAGCGGCCGGCGACAATCAGGTTGAAGCGATCCTCGGCCAGGCGGGCGAGCAGGTCTTGAAGCCGCTCCTGTAGTGCCCGCTGGTCCTCAGCGGCCTTTGCCGTAACAACGGCCTGCAGGATTTCCGAGAGTTCGAATTTGGCCTGTTCGTAACCGCGCAGATCCATGTCCATGGCTCCTGGTCAGACGAGGCCATCGGCGAGGTCTGGCGGGAACGATGAGGGCGCCGGCGGTTGCGCCGGCCCATGGAGCAGCACAGAAGAACGGGGAGCTGGACGGTTGTCCCTCATAATGATCCTGCCTCGGCGCCGATGGTCGGCGTTCGGTTGCGATGGCAGGAGTCATCAGCACACAGGGCGTAACAGGGGACTCCATCCCTATTTCATAAATCTAGGCGCGGCAGGCCGGATGTCAATGCCGGTCGACGACGGGCCCATGGTATCGCCGTGGAATTGCCAAGGGCCGCCCGAGATCACGAACAATCCCGGGCGGTGGAGTGTCGGGTCAGCGATGTTCCTGTAGGCTCGCCGGATCGGGCAGGCCAATCGTGCGCCCTACATACCCTGCCGCATCGAAATAGCGGACGTCGCCGACAGACTGTGTTGCGACGATCGTAACCTGTCCGTTGGCGTCATGGTCGGAGACTTGTGTCGTCGACGTCCACGCGGGCATCGCACCATTCGGCATCGCTTCGAGGAGCACGCGCCCGACGAGCCGACCGACATCCGGAATTTTGAGGTTCAGGATATGCGCCATCGTCTTGCCAAGGTCGGCGTTGCTGGTCGGAGCGGCGTCGACGAAAGCCGTGCGAAAATCCGGGCCGAGTGCGCCCCCAATAATGATCGTATCAGCGCGGCTGAAGCTCCCATGCATGCCTTGCCCTTGCTGGAGGACACTGTCCGCGACTTCGACCCCGCAGGTGAGAGCGTCGGCGCAGCCGGTCGAGAACGAGCGGAAGTTCACGACGATGGAGGGGATCGGTGTCACCGCGGAGCCTTTCAGGTCGATAGCCGAGATCGGCAGCGTTCCAGGTATCGGACCGAGATCGTCCGACACGAACAGTCCGCTGACGTAATCCTGAGCCGAGAGAATCTCCACGACTTTACGCGCCAACTCCTGATTGCCGTCCGGGATATAGACGAGATCCGAGCCACCATTGGCGGCAACGACAACCGAGGGATGTTCCTTGGTTCCGCCGATCAGGGCGTCCCCTTTGAAAGGGTGAGCATCGGTGGCAACCGCGGTGTACTTCGTGTCCGGATCGATCAGCGGCAGGTTCAGTCCATGGGCAAGATCGATCGCGAGGAAGCCGGCGGGCAGGTGGTTAGGCAGAACATCGTTGTAGGTTTGCGTCGCGGCAAAGCTGGTGGCGCTTTCCTTTGTGATCGTCGAGAAGCCATGATCGGCAGTGATGATAACATCCGTGGTCTGATCGAGGCCGAGGGATTTCAGCGCCGCGAGCAGCTCGGCGAGATCGTGGTCCGCATTTCGAATGGCAGCGAGCGAAGTGGGTCCATTGATGCCTGGCACAAGGCGATTCAAGCTGTCGCCCTGATTGTGTTGCGTGCCATCCGGGTCTCGTGACCAGAAAACTAGCATGAACGGCTTGGCCCGCTCTCTGAACATCGGCAGCACAACTTTGGTCGTCGCGCTCAGGAAGTAATCCTGTTGTACGATGTTGGCCTGCAGCGTGCCCGCCTTACGAACGTCGCCGGCCTGGCCGTTGTCGCCTCGGGTTGGCGCCTGGATGCCCAGCCCGGCAGACACGAGCCGCGCTTGAAGATCTTTGCCGAGAACGATCCCACCACTGCGCCCCGTCATGTCGTCGATGACGATCGTCTGCTCGCCGGACCGCTCTGTGTGATCGAAGATGAAAGCAGGGCCGAGCTTGCCAATGGTCGCTGTGCTGATGCCGGCGAGCCTTGCCGCCTTCATCACAGTCTCCTGGTTCAGATAGTCGCCGGAATAGTGTTCATCGACGTCGCCCAGCACCGGATCGCTTTCCAGAAACGGCGTGAGGCTGTCGCCGGCGCCCGGAACCTGGAAGCCGGCATCGATGGTATTGCTGAAATCTCCGGTGTCACCGAGCTTGTGACCTGTCGCCATCGCGGACGCATTGGCCGTCGTGAATGTCGGAAACATGGAATGGGTGTTGGTGAAACGCACTCCTTGCTTCCACAAGGCGGTGATCGTCGGCGCCGTCTGCTCGTTGATCATTCCCGGACGCAATCCATCGGCCACGAAGAGCAGGACGTTGTGTGGGGCGTCAGCGGCGGCTGCGGGACCCGCGAGCAGGCAAGCCAGACTTGCCGCAATCACAGAATATCTCATCGCTATCTCTCCGTAAATGTTACCATCGTTACGGTTTATAGCGAGTCATTGTAACAGTTTAATTGCGACGATTACGTGCGAGCGGCCTGCTATTCGGTTATCGAGACCGCCAAATCGCGTTCGAGGTTCGCCAATGATCGATCCATGGCGTATTCAGGAATGAAGGGTAAGGAAATGTGCCCGTAGCGGATCGACAATTGCGCGTTAGCGACCTGTCGGTCCTCCTGCTTAATGATCGCGAGATAGAGCGCCGACACGAGGCCAGACCGGTCGGCTCCCGCTTTGCAATGAATGAGGATCGGCTTTGGCGCGGCTCGCAGGATTGCCATCAATTGCGCGGCGCGTTCGGGCGGCAGCTCTCGCCGTGCCCAAAGACCGAAGTCGATGTGCTCGATACCCAGATCGCGCGACTGCGCGACTTCGGTCTCGTACCAGTCGTCGCCGTGATTGTCGCCCCGGAGATTGACGATGGTTTTGATTCCGTACTCGGCGACGTAATCCTTAAGTTGCTGAGGGCTAATTTGGCCGGACCGGTAAAGCTCACCCTTGATAACCGTGTTGAAGTTGCCAGTGAGCTGTAATGCCCCCAAATAGCCGCCGCCGAGCAGAACCGTGCATAGCAAGCAAAGCCCTGCGAAGCGCGCCAAGCGCTGAAGAGGAGTTCTCGCGGTCTTCGGACGTTCGCCAGCGAGAAGGATTGGAGCTTGATAAGAATCAGCCACTGCAAACGTCCCTATTGTCGCGCGCGCACGATTGCGCTCCGCAGCAAGATCAGACCAAGGCCGGCGAAGAGAACTGCGCCGCTCCAGCCGATCCCTTCAAGAACATGAAGTGACAGAAACCAGATCACGCCGAGCCAGACGATAATCGCGATGGCGAAATGGCCGTCATCGACGAAGAGGCCGAAGATTTCCTTGGCGATGCCGCTGATCCATTGCATGAGCGGTCCTCTCAGTAGCTGACCGACGTACGCAGCGCCGCTTCTCGCCGGCAAAGCCGCACACCAAGCAGCGCGAACAACAAAAAGCCCAGCGTCAATCCGAGAATCGACCAGTCCTGACCGGGCCACCCCAGTCCCAGGCCCTCACCGACCCAAAAGGTGCCGAATGCCGAGAGCAGAATCCCGACAATGAATTTGAGGGTATTCTCGGGCACTGCGGAAAGCGGCCGATGCACCACGACGCCCATCGCCGCGACAAGCACAAGCGCCGCGAGGGCACCAACACTGGCGGGCACTAGCAGACCGACGCCGCCGGCACCGACAGCGATGACGATGAAGATCACTTCCAGGCCCTCGAGCATGGTAATTTTGAAAGCCGTGGCGATTGCCACTGAGTCCCAATGCCCCCTTACGCGAGCGAGCCGGCTCAGGGTTTCCGTTTCCTTTGCGTAGGCGATGTCTTCGTCGTGAAGCGCCAGAATGCCAGCCGCGCGCAAGACCGCTTTGCGCAGCCAGCGCATTCCGAACAGAAGCAGGAGTGCCCCCACAACGAGCTGGACTTCATCGAGTGGAATCCGGGTGAGAGCGGGGCCAAAGACCACGACGATCGCCAACAGAAGGGCAAGGGCTCCTCCGGTGCCGATCAGCGCTCCTGCCCAGCCGCGAACGGTTCCGACCGCAAGAACAACCGTCAGGGCTTCCACAAACTCAACGATCGAGGCGAGAAAGGCGGCGGTTATGGTCGGCCAGGCATGGCCCCAATCAACGATCATCGGGTGCTCCGAAAACGGCGGTAGCGGCTTTGTAGTATACACTACGGCGCTTGCCGATTAACGTAGCGATTATGACCAATGGGGTCAATCGAGAACAGCGTCTCCATCTTTGGGCGAAGCAGGCCTCTGCCTTGTCCATTCCCGGTGGCGCAACGACGAAGCGAGCAGGCGAATGCTGGATTGGACTGCGATCGTACTAGGCGTCATCGAGGGGATTACCGAGTTTTTGCCGATCTCGAGCACGGGGCATTTGCTCATCGCCGAGCACTGGCTCGGCGCCCGATCGGACATGTTCAATATCGTCATTCAGGCCGGCGCAATGCTGGCGGTGACGATCATCTACTGGCGGCGCCTCTTGGCGCTGGCAGATTGGAGCGACCCGGAAAATCGGCTCTACCTTGCCAAGCTGGCGCTCGCCTTTCTGACCAGCAGCATCCTCGGCCTGATTGTCAAAAAACTTGGTGTCAGGCTTCCTGAGACTGTCGCGCCGGTCGCTTGGGCAATGGTCATTGGCGGCGTCTGGATCGTCGCTGCCGAATGGTTTGCGGCTCGTCAGAAGGAGCGCAGCGAGGTGACGTGGGGCGTCGCAATCGCGGTCGGGCTCGCGCAAATCGTTGCGGGCGTCTTTCCTGGCACTTCACGATCTGGCGCGACGATCTTCGCCGCCATGGTGTTTGGTACGAGCGATCGGCGGGCAGCCACCGAATTTGCGTTCCTGGTCGGTATCCCAACGATGTATGCCGCGAGCACCTATGAGCTTTATGGAAGCTTGCGTGTGCAAGATGCGCATGAGTCCTGGACGGCGCTCAGCACAGGCTTCATCGTGTCTGCGGTAACGGCCTTTGTCGCCGTGCGCTGGCTCCTCGGCTATATCCAGTCGCATCGTTTCACGGTGTTCGCCGCCTATCGCGTCTTGGCTGGCCTCGCCCTTTTGGTTTTGCCGATCTGACAGGTTCGCTGTGCATAGGCAGAATACTCGCCGAACACTTTTGGCGTGTCATATGCCTTCAGGGTGACTCGCTGGTCACGGGCCGGGGGCTCTTGCTCGGGACGAGCACTCGCTTCGCCAATGCGTATCCTTCCGAGAGATTGTGGCGGATCGCAATATCCGAAAAGTCGTAATCGCGCGATGATGGCTCAGAGGCCGACCCCTGGCGTATGAAGCGAGTGATGTTCATCGGCGCGCCATTTCCCATAAGCTGGATATAGCTGGGCCAGTGCTTGATTTTGCTCGCCTCGGATGGATCAATCTGATTGAGAATTCCATCGATCAGGTGTCTGTAGGCGTCCACGATCTCGCGGACGCGCAGGTCGCTGCGAACGCGCTCCGAATAGACGATCTCGTCGCGTCGAGCCATGATCTCCACGAGATTGTTAGGAAGCGGGCTCTCGCCGGCGAATAGATCGACAATGAAGACGCGCTTGCCGTCCGGTCCGCAGCGATCGATGACGATATCGAGCGGTGAATTGCTGACAATGCCGCCGTCCCAGTAGGCCTTCCCGTTGATGACCGTCCAGGGAAAGCCGGGCGGAAGGCTTCCGCTTGCGAGAATGTGGTCGGGCGTCAGCTCGTCGACGTAGCTGTCAAAAATCTCCAGCTCTCCGCTCGTCACATTCACCGCACCGATGAGCAGTCGCACCGGGCTGGTCTTGAGGGTCGTGAAATCTACATACTTCGAAATCAATTGTTTCAGGGGAGAGGCATCGTAATAGCTGTTCCAATTCCAGGGGACATCGGAGAGTCCGTCGAACGGAGGCAGCCAGCGCGGCTTGAAGAACTGGGGTACGCCGAACGTCAGGACGTTTGCGGCCGCCGCGGCGTGTCTCATTTCGACGAACGGCAAGCAGGGGGTAATCACCTCGAGATCTTTCCAGAATGCTTCGAGCGCGTGGGTCGCGTTCCGCGGATTGGCCGCGATGATTGCTCCGTTCACCGCTCCAATGGAGATACCCGCCACGACATCGGGAAATATGCAAGATTCCTCCATGGCCTTAACGACGCCGCATTCAAAGGCGCCCAGGGCTCCACCGCCTTGCAAGATCAAAACTGTCTGCGTCGGAATCTGATTAAGCGAGGCGTGGTGATCGCGCAGCACATCCTTCGCGTCGAGCAGATTGACACGATACCGGATCAGACCTTCTGCGAGCCGGGTCTCATCGGCTGGTCGGCCGAGCGAGAACAGGGCGCGCGGTACATCATCGTTGAGATAGAAGAGTGCGAAAGAGGATTCGGTGAGCGAACCGCGGCTGATCCATTCATTTGCCTCTTCGGTCGCGCCGAGGACGTTGAAACCGATATCGCCGATCTGGCAGAAGAAGTAGGACACTTCATCGTAGCGCAGGCGGCGACCCAGCATGTTCTTGGCTGCCAGCCGTCCTTGCTTGATCGCATTGTCCCAGTGCTCGATATGCCGGCGGCGCGCAAAAATCGGATCGTAGAAGCTAGTCACATCGCCCGCGGCAAAGATATTCGGATCGCTTGTTCGAAGCAGTTCGTCGACGATAATCCTTCCTTCATGCAGGTCGATGCCACTGCCTCTGAGGAATTCGGTTGCTGGCGCGACTCCAATGCTAACCACGACGAGGTCACAGGGCAGGCGACGCCCTGCTACGGTTTCGATCTCCTGAACCTTGTCGACTCCATGAAAGACAGCAACCGTATCGTTGGTCACCACGGATATTCCTCGGTCGCGGGCATGTTGCCAGAAGAAGTCCGACAGGATCGACGCCTCGAGGTGAGGCAAGATCGCGCCGCCGTATTCGATCACAGTCACATTGAGGCCGAGATCGGCAAGCGACATCGCTATTTCCATGCCGAGAAAACTACCGCCCAGGACAACGGCGCGCATTCCACTGGCAGCGACCGCTCGTATTGCTTCGCAATCTGTCTTGGTCCTCAGATGGTAAATTCCGGGAAGCGCAGCGCCGGGGGCGTCGCACCGTTTTGGGATTGCTCCTGTCGCGATCAAAAGCTTTCCATAATGGATCTGCCGACCATCGGATGTTGTCACTGTCCGTTGGGCAGGATCGACGGCGGTCGCCCGCACGCTGAGGGACAGTTCGATGTCGTGTTCGCCGTAGAAGTTGGGCGGATACACGAATAGGCCGGCTTCGGCCCCAGTTCCAAGGAGGTATTCTTTCGACAGGGGAGGCCGATAGTAAGGCGGGACCGCTTCGGCGGACAATAGCAAGATAGAGCCAACGGCTCCCTCCCGGCGAAGTGTTTCGGCCGCGGTCGCGCTGGCCAATCCGCCACCGATCAGAAGAAAATCGACAGCGAGGGGGGCTGGGGGAGTACGTTGCAACATTTGGCTATGCCGTCTTTCCGGGAAATCTACATTGTGTCGATCAGGCCGTTTGAGAGGGTCTCATCGTTGAGGCTGGATTGAGTCAGCGGGAATCGTTGTGGATACGGCTTTGGAGTTGTGTTTGGCGATCGGGATCATTTTCGGCCTTGTTGCTGCGCTTATGGCGTTTCTGATTACGTACGACGAATACCAAAAGCATAGGCTTGGGCGGGCTCGACTATGGAAGGAAGCTTTGAGCGCTGCTGGGGTGGCGTTCGCGGTTTTTCTCCTGCTGGCGGTGACGGTGGGTTACTGGGCCTTTCGCTTTATTGGATCGTGAGCTTTGCTCTCGTTGTTGACGACGTTTCATGGCATTCGCGGTTTGGGTGTCGGCTCCATGGAGGCGCCAAGAATCCCAGAGCTTCGGAAAATCCAGAGCTTGATCTGGTCGAGAACAATGGCCGCGACGATGACGGCGGCGAACATGGCGAGCAAAAACAGGCCAGGAACAGGAGCCATCAGCACGCCCCAATAGGCGAGAGCCGATGCCACAATCACGTTGCCGACCGTCGCGGCGGCAACATACCGACTGGGTGGAAACGACCAGAAGCGATCGCGAACGCGCGTCAGATAGATCGTCGCTTGAGCCGAATACATCAGATAGACGAACATCAGGGTCTGAATCTCGGGATGTGGCAGCTTGAGGACGGTCCAAACGAGCCAAAGGATGATGAAGGCGAGAGCGAGCCAGCCAGCGGCCAGAACGCCGGCGACCTTCGCGATCTCTTTGATGTTCCATTTCTCCGGGACGGGAGAAATCCAGGCCCTGTCCGTCGCGAGAGTGATGGTCACAACGTCGTTGAGCACGATGATCACGGCGATCAGCACCAAGGGCGCCACGAAGATCCCGGTTGCGATATAGCCAACGGTCAATAGCGCGGCGAGCTCGACGGTCCGCGCGATCTTGGTGATGGTCCAGGTCAGCATGCGTCGATAGACGCGCCGTCCCGCCGACACGACGGCGACAATCCCATGAAGCCCGGATTGCGTCATGACGACCTGAGCTGCCGCCTTGGCCACATCCGAGGCCGTGTTGACGGCTATTCCGACTTCTGCCTGCTTGAGTGCGGGCGCATCGTTGATGCCGTCGCCGGTCATACCGGTGATGCGACCGGCGCTTTGCAGCGTCTGCACCAGATGCAGCTTGTCCTCGGGAAAGAATCCGGCGAACCCATCATATTGCAGCGGATCTTTGAGAGATGCGGACACGTCGCCGAAGCGGTCGCCGAGCCCCACCTGCCGGCTGACAGCGCGCGCCGTCATGGGCGTATCTCCACTGACCATCAGAATCCGCACGCCGATCGATTGCAACGCCTTCACAAGCGAGGGGGCATCTTCGCGCGGCGTATCCGCGAGGGCGATCAGGCCGCGAAGGGTAAGCCGCTCCGCGGGCCCGGCCACAACGGCGAGGACGCGGGCGCCAGACGCTGCCAGTTCCTCGACACGGCTCATGAGTTCCGGCGCCGGCTCGGCGAGGGTTCCCATGACGAGCGGCGAACCCATCATCACTCTGACAGCCTTACCGTCGCGGCGCACCGTGGCTTCAGAGCGTTTGACGGCCGGATCGAAGGGGGTGAAGTTGGTACGGACCAGTTCGGGCGCTGTTCGGCGGTCCAACGCTCGAAGGATCGCGAGATCGAGCGGGTTCTGCGTGGTCTCGTCACAAACGGTGGCCGCCCAAGCTAGAATCTCGTTCTCGGTTTCTCCCGCGAGCGGGACGACCGCCGCGACAGTCTGCCGGTTTTGCGTGAGCGTCCCCGTCTTGTCGATGCAGAGAACATCCATCGTCGCCGCTTCTTGAATCGCCGACAGACCGGTCACCAGAACGCCGTCATTGGCGAGGATTCGGGCCTCAACTGCGTTTGCGACGGTGAACGCGGCTGGCATCGTCACCGGCACGGTTGCCGTCACCAACACCAGGAAGAACGGGAGGAGGGGAAGCAGATCGGCGCCGCGCCAGAGCACGAATCCGATCAGCACCGCGGCCAAGACGGCGTCGATGGCGACGAGATAGCGGACTACGCCGAACAAGAGCTGGTCGAGGTGTCCGACCGCGCGGGCGGTCCGCAGGAGTTCGGCGGTGCGCCCATAGAAACTGCGAGGCCCAGTCGCCGTTACGGTGCCGGTGGCGTCGCCGCGCCGCACCGTGGAAGCGGAGTAAACCGTATCGCCCGTTGAGCGGGCGACAGAGGCGGATTCGCCTGTGAGCGCAGCCTGGTCGACTTCGAGGGTTCCGGTTTGAATAGTGCAATCGGCCGGAATCAGATCGCCCGTTTGCACACGCACCATATCGCCGGGAACGAGCTCGCGGGCCGGCATCTGTCGCCAGCTCCCGTCACGGCGGACGCGCGCGACGACCTGAAGACGGCTGCGCAGGAGATCCAGCGCAGAGCGTGCGCGCCTCTCTTGAACGGCGCCCAGGACGGCGCTGAACAACAGCCAAGCGGCAATGATAGCCGGTTCGATCGTCCTGCCGAGGATCACTTCGAGAATGAGCGCCGCCTCGAGCATCCACGGTATAGGCCCCCACAGGCGTTTCAGAATGCTTCGAAGTGGGCTGGTCGGCTCCTCACGGATTTCATTGAAACCGTGATGATCGAGTAGCGCCTGCGCCTCGGTTTGGGAGAGTCCCGTTTCAGTGCCAATGGTCTCGACTTGATTGCCCAATTCGGTACTCCCTCGCGTACGCTCCCTGGAGGCGTGTCATTTCGAGCGTCGCCGCTTTGGGGGGCCTGCCGGCACATCCAACGACTCACCGACTACGTCCTTGCGGAGCGCATTGAGCGCCTCGAGGCTGCGAAGGGTCGCCTGGCCGTTGGTCGCCGCGACGCCCACGAGCAAGGTCTCGATCAAGCCGATCGTTGCGGTGTGCATGCTCAGCATGTCGGCCCGCCCGCGGGCCACGGGGAGGACCAAATCGACGCGCCGCCGAAGCTTGCTGGCCAGGCTATCGGTGAGCAGTATTTTCTTGAGCTGGTGCCGATCCGCTTCGTTCAAAAGAACGGCGAGTTCGCGGTAGACATGCGTATAGGCGAACGCGATCAGAAGATCGCCCTTTCTCAGCTTTCGCAAATCGTCAGCGAAAAGCAGCCCGGTGTGAGCGAGGCACACGGCATCGATGCCGAACCTTCCAAGCTGAGCCGCAAAGTAGGTCGCGATGGCGCTTGACGGTCCGATGCCGAAGATTGCTATCCGCTTTGCGCCGCCGATCGCCTGGACTGCGGTTCGAAACATCTGCGGCGAAATATCGCGACGCAGCCCCTCGATCGCGTCGCGATGGATATCCAGGGTCCGGTTGAAAGCGGCTTGGAGGTCGTCACCCACATCCCGCAAGGTTTCCGTCAAACGGCTTGCGATACTAAGGCTTTGTTTCAACTCGTCCGCGAGAAGCCGGCGCAGCTCCTCCATCCCGGAAAAGCCCAGCGTTTTCACGGTTCGCACGACTGTTGCGTCGCTGGTCTCGGCCTTCTCGGCCAGCGAAGCGGCGGAGGCAACGAGGACCTCCTCGCGCGCCTCCGTCATCAGACGTGCAACCCGCTGCTCGGCAGGGCTCATCTTGTCCAGATGGAAAGCGACTCTGTCGTCGAAGCTGGCGAATGCCATTTTTGGTCCTGCCGCGGCTCTGTCGTGAATATGACAAGAATGGCTCAGAACCGTAATGAATACCACGGGCTTCGCTAGATCCGTGAGAAAGATCCTGTCCTCGCCGGGCCGTGGGGATTCGATCGCTGCCGCCTTCGCGGTCGTGGCGCGTATGGGGATCGGTGCTTGCCGGCCGGCCTCAAGTTCGGCGTCCACCGGCGCCCGCGCTTCAAAGCCAGGCACAACCGTCATCTTGCGCTCACACCAGATCGGCTCCGCCCGGAGGGGTCTGGCAAAAGCGGATCGGCCGGCGAAAAGCCGTAGAACGGCCTGACATCCCGTTCGGCTTCGAAGAGATAATCGCGTGTCAGCGGAACATTGGAAACTTCCGCCGAAAGTTGCATCTGAAAAACCATGAAGCCGCCATAGCGAAAACTCATCTCGCTGGTTACGAGATAAAATTCCCACATGCGGCAGAAGCGCTCATCGTAGAGCTTCTTGATGACGTGAAGTTGTTTCAAGAACCGTTCGCGCCAGAGGGCGAGCGTATTGGCGTAGTGAAGACGGAGAATTTCAAGATCGGTGATCCATAGTCCGCTGTGCTCGACCGGCGGCAGAACTTGTGAGAGAGCGGGAATGTACCCGCCTGGGAAGATATACTTTCGAACCCAATGGCTGGTCGTTGAGGGGCCATGCATGCGCCCGATGGAATGCAAGACTGCAATTCCCGACGACGAAAGCAGCTCGCGAATGCGTGCGAAAAAATCCGCGTAGTGAGGGATCCCAACGTGTTCGAACATGCCGACCGAAACGATTCGGTCGAAGGGGCCGGTGACATCGCGAAAGTCCATCAGTTCGAACTTCACTCGATCGGTAAGACCGGCTTCCGCGGTGCGACGACGTGCGACGTCAAGCTGCTCGCGCGAGAGTGTAATCCCGAGGACCTCCACGTTTTGTGTTTGAGCGAGAAATAGCGCGAGGCCACCCCATCCGCATCCGATGTCCAGGACCCGTTGTCCGGGCTGAAGCTGGAGTTTCGCCGCCAAATGCCGCTTCTTCGCCAGTTGCGCGGCATCAAGATCGAGATCCGGGCGTGGGAAGTAGGCGCAAGAATACTGGAGATCCGGGTCGAGAAATAACCGATAGAGCTCATTCGAGAGGTCGTAGTGGTGGGCGACATTTTTGCGCGATAATCGGCGGGAATTGCGCTGGATCGCCCAGTTGAATAGTGGACGAGCAATTCGGAAGAGAGGGCCATCCCGGTGGATCGCTAGGTTCCGACCGAGCAGGGTCATGAGATCCCACAGCGTGCCGCGTTCGAGACGCAGCGCGCCACTCATATAGGCTTCACCGAGGTAGAGATCGGGGTGCAGCCCGAGCTTGAGAGGCGTCAGAGGTCCGACCAGTCGCACCGCGACGTCAGGGTTGGACGCCTTGTTTCGTCCGTAGCGGGACGTACGGCCGTTCGGCCAGGTCACACTAAGCGATCCGGTTTGGATGAGTTGTTCGAGCTTTGCGTCGAGCACGCGCCGTCACTCCCTCGAGCTGCGGCTGTCGCGTCGCGCACATGAGTCAGCACGCTCCTACCGCAAAATTGTCGCGGTAGGAGTCATCAGCCCCGAGGCGGTTTGGCGAAAAAAGGGAGACTCCATTCCCCGTTTCATGTTCGCCTGCCGTCACACGGACGTCAAGTGCGTTTCGCACCGACTGAAGTAGCAAGACCCGTCGGCCTTCGGCTTCGAAATGTCGGATTGCCCCAGGTGACCTGCGATTGATTGGGAGGGTGCCTTCACCTATATAGAGAGGTGGGGATGGGGTCCCCCTTTAACCGCCCTTGGGGCTGATGACTCCTGCCACGTCGACCGTGGTGGGAGAACGTCGCTCTTCGGCGGCAGCGCTCTCTCCGCGACCGGCTAAACTTGGAGAGGCTTCGATGCCAGCAGAGCTGCGCTCGCGCTCCTATCCGGAGCGGGCTGGCATAGTTGCCCAACATGCGGAGAGATAGATGACGGCAGCCAATCAGAAATCGGAATCGTCAATCGCTCGTGGGTTCCCTGGCGCGGCGGCAATCGACCGCTTGGGCGAGCAGGTAAAACTCGGACATCAAGCGTGGATGGAACGCCTGCAGGAAATGCAGGCTATCGAAGCCCAGTTCACCAAGGAGTTGCTAGCCACACGCGATCCGGCCGAGGCGTTGAAAATCTGCAATCGCTGGATCGCAAAGCGCATGGAGTTGCTCACGGCGGATTCAAAGACGTTTACCGGCTTCTGGATGGATTTGGTCATGACGGCCGCGGGCGGCTCTCAAGCCACCACGCCTACACCGAAAGGCGAGGACGCATGACGCTCGTCGTTCTCACCCGCCACGGCCACGTTGACGGAATTAATCCGCCACGCTTTCGTGGCCAACATCCGCTCCCTCTGACCGAGCAAGGCCGCCAAGAGGCCATCATGACCGCCGAGCGCATCGCCTCGACATGGCGGCCGGTCGCTGTTCGCACGAGTCCCCTCGAACGCTGCGTTGTAACTGGCTCCAGGATTGCGGAGAGCTGCGGTCTGCAATCGGTGACGACCGAAGGCCTGCTGGATCTCGACTATGGCGAGTGGCAATGGAAGACCTATGACGAGGTCAAGGAGAAATGGCCGCGTCTCTTTGCTTTGTGGCGAGCCTCGCCTCATCTCGTCCGCTTTCCTTCCGGCGAATCGTTGCAAGATATCGTGCTGAGATCCGCTGATGTTTTCCGTAGCACGGCCGGGGCGTTCCCGGACGACACCGTGGTGCTCGTAGGCCATGACAGCGTCAATCGCGCCCTGCTGCTGCAACTTCTTGACCAACCTCTCTCGGCCTACTGGAAGCTTGCGCAGGATCCGTGTTGCATCAATGTCATCGAATACAAGAACGACACGATCCGTGTGCTCGCGATCAATGACACGCGACATATCAGAGGATCGACTGCGGATTCGACGGTCTCCCCGCTCTTGAAGGAACGTCCGGCGCCCTCCGCATAACCGCGTGAGCGATCTTCGTTCGATCGGAGGTGGAGCGCTCGAAAGGATGGCCCTGCGTGGATTCCGACAGCGAGGACACGGTGACTTTGGAGGAGGCGCTGGCCGAGCCGATCGTTCGCGCGCTGATGGCGGCTGACGGCCTCAATGTCGAGGATGTACGTGCGCAGATGCTTGCAGCGGCCGCGCAACTCCGCGCGGCTGCCCTCGCGGTCCGCGCGCTAGCGCCCCCCGTGCGGGAATTTCTCGGAACCCTGGATTGCCGCCCGCCGCGAGATGAAGGCGAATAGCACCATGACAATCGAATTTCTCCCACGCATCAAACGCCTGAGACCCGATCCCTTCTCCGCCGGTCAACGGGCCTATCAGAGTGGCGACCCATTCGACCCGGATTTCGGCCGACGTTTTGCCGGCTGGGGAACCATTACGGCTCAATGCCTCTATGAAGCTGGCCGTTTGGCCGCCGCGGGAGCAACGGTCGACTCGCCGCGAGAGAAGGTTGCTCAGAAGCGTCTTCGGCGCCTCTCACGGCTGCGGGAGGTAGACGATTCGTCAGGGTTGACCTCGGCTGAAACCCAGCGTACCTCTGGCGAACGGGGATGGAGTGCCCCCGAAACCGCCAACCGGCTGATGACTCCTACCATTCATTTCGAGCGATACCGCGACGATGCCGACCGGCGTCTGCGTCGCTTGCGAAGCATGGGAGTCGGAGCTGATGAATCTCGAAGCACTGTCGATCGGCGCCGGGGCTCCGGATCAGGTTAACGTCGTCATCGAGGTGCCGATCGGCGGCGAGCCCATCAAGTACGAATTCGATAAAGCGTCGGGAGCGCTCGTGGTGGATCGGTTTCTTTACACACCGATGCGTTATCCCGGCAACTACGGCTTCATTCCCAAGACGCTCTCGGAAGATGGCGACCCATGCGACGTCCTCGTTGCCAATAGTCGCGCCCTCATTCCCGGAGCGGTCATTGCTGTTCGTCCGATCGGCGTGCTCATCATGCAGGATGAAGCGGGGCCAGACGAGAAGATTATCGCAGTTCCCGTGTCTCGGCTGACAAGACGCTATGATAGCGTCATCCAGGCGACCGATCTGCCGGCCATCAGCCTCAAACAAATCGAACATTTCTTCGAGCACTACAAGGATCTCGAAGAATCGAAATGGGTGAAGATCGTGCGCTGGGGCGATGCCGACGAGGGGAAGGCGCTCATTCGAGCTGCGAGCGAGCGCTACGGCCAGAAGCACAATTCACAATCATAGTCGTGACCAGGATTGGTAAGATAGACCTTTGCAGCTTAAGCAACCGAGTGGCCCGCTGTAGGCCTTCGGTCGTGCCTTCCGCGCATGCGACGAGATAGTCCAAGAGGCGTAATGCGATATCCGACGTGCGGGATATGTATCAGGTAGCCATCGTGGACAAAATTGCCTGGCAGATGTGCGTTTGCCTTGATGCTTCGAAGTCTCCGTACCCAGTTTTGCTCATTTTCATTCATTACCGATTCCGCGGTATCAAAATCCGACAAGCGGACGTGGATCGGGATTTCATGATGCAGCCGACGAAATGTCGCGACACCATTGGGCTGAAACGATGCGATGACGAGGACACCGAATGCTATATCGGTCTCGCTCGCACGCTCTATCCGCGGCCTACGAACCATGACTGCCTCATGTAAACCCAGAACGTCCTATTCAATAATCGGCGCGCGACCGCTCCGTTGGTTGACGGCACCTGCAGGATCGCGCAGTTCTCGCTCGGCACGCTTTCCCAACTCGGTCTCGCAATTTGCGATGTAGAAGGTCGCTCCTACGATCACCGCGACGGCGCTAAGTAAAAGGGTGATCGCGATTGGCGTGGCGAGATGTTCGATCCTGTTGCCAAACGCATAAGCGCCTCCGCCGACGAGCGCTGCCCAGCAGATACCTCCGAGAGCGTTCATCAACAGAAAGCGGGACCAGGCCATTCGATTGACGCCGGCGAGCAGCGCGGCGAAAGCCCGCAGAACCGCGACAAAGCGGCCGAAGAATACGATCTTGCCGCCCTGCCTAAGGAATAGATACTGGCCTATTTTGATGCGCCGCTCGTCCAAGCCGATATGTCGGCCGTATTTTCGCAGCGATGCTTGTCCGACTGAACGGCCGACCAGGTAACCGATATTGTCGCCAATGATCGCAGCCGATGCTGCAATGCCGATGACCGAAAGGATATCGATGCGACGTGTCGCTCCAGCATAAATGCCAGCCACGATCAAAATCGTCTCGCCAGGCAGAGGGACGCCCATGCTCTCAAGTGCAATAAAAGCGAATACCGCATACAGACCATAGGCCTGACACAACGCTTCGAGCGTTGGCTCGGAGAGCAACTCCATCAATGAGCCTCAGTACGCGCGATGATGGAATTGTCGCCCGGCCCGACGGAGCCACGTTGGCGTTGCGTGTTTTGGGTATTCGGAGAAAAAGCTGCGGGCATAAGAACTCCTGCTGTTCGCAGGAGTCATTGGCCTTCCGGCGATTAACGGTGAACCCCTCCACCTTCAGCTCAACATAACTCGATTCAAGCGTGAGACAAAGAGCATATTCGTTGATCACAAAGCACAATACGGATACTCTATTTGACATAAATAGAGAACTACATCCACATTACTTTATTTGACCACGCGAATACGTCGAACAACGTATTTTGCTCGGCCTTCCGACCTCTTAGCAAAGGCTATCGAAGCTTGAATTGCGGAGAAATGAGATGGCAAGCACCGGCAGCGTCAGTGCGTGGGACGAAGCTCTCCTGGTTGCGATGATTCAATATCCGGTCCCGGTGATCAGCGGACCGGAGGATATTCAGACGCAGGTCCGGCAGATTTGTCGTGCCGTTGACAGCACCAAAGCAGGTTATCCCGATCTCGATCTGATCGTGTTTCCTGAGTATTCGACCCAAGGGCTGAATACGACGATCTGGACCTACGACGAAATGTTGCTGACGATCGGATCGCCTGAGATCGCGGCGTTCAAAGACGCGTGCAAACGCAATAACGTGTGGGGCGTGTTTTCGCTGATGGAGCGCAACGACGATCCGAAGCTGCCCCCGTTCAACTCGGCAATCATCATCAATTCTGCCGGTGAAATCGCGCTTCACTATCGCAAGCTGCAGCCGTGGGTGCCGATCGAACCCTGGTATCCCGGCAACTATGGCATGCCGGTGTGCGACGGCCCGAAAGGTTCGAAACTTGCTGTCTGCATTTGTCACGACGGCATGTTCCCGGAACTGGCCAGAGAAGCCGCCTACAAGGGCGCCAACGTCTATATTCGCATTTCCGGCTACTCGACACAGGTCAATGATCAATGGATCTGGACCAATCGAACGAATGCCTGGCAAAATCTCATGTACACGATCGCCGTCAATCTCGCCGGCTATGACGGGGTCTTCTACTATTTCGGAGAAGGCACGGTTTGCAACTACGACGGAAACGTCATTCAGCAGGGCCATCGCAATCCCTGGGAAATCGTCACCGCCGAGCTATTCCCACGCCTGGTCGACAAGGCGCGCGAGAACTGGGCGCTCGAAAACAATATCTTCAATCTCGGCTGCCGGGCTTACGTCGGAAAAGCCGGCGGCGAACGAGAGAATTATTTGACCTGGGTTCGCGATCTCGCCGAAGGCAAATACCTGTTACCATGGGATAAAAACATCCGGATTCGCGACGGCTGGAAGTATTATCCGGACGGCGTGAAACTCGGGCCGATGCCGAAGCAGCTCGCTGCGGAGTGAACGTTCTGCGAGGCTAGATGCCTTAGTGGCTGGTGAGAACTGGAATCTGCGCGGCGTGAAGAAGTTCTTCCGAGACGCCGCCAAACCAGCTCTCCGCCAGCCGGGAGCGGCTATACGCACCCATGACGAGGAGATTGATATCGAGCTCCAACAAACGGTCGAGAATCACCTTCGATGTTCCTGTCTCTCCGGCGGGCATGATCTCCGGCTGAACCTTTACATCATGGCTGGCGAGGTGGTCAGTGATAGCAGCAATGATGTGTCGGCCTTTCGTTCTGTCATGTCCTCTATCGACATAGAGAAGAGTAATCTCCTCCGCCTGTCGGAGAAACGGCATGGCGTCGTGAACCGCCCGCGCTGAAGGCGCGCTCGCATCCCATGCAATCAGCACGCGATGGCCCATTTTCCGTTCTGTGCTGCGTCGCTGCGCAAACTTCCGCGGGACGATGAGCACAGGTCGTCCGACCCGTGTCACAATATCTTCGGGATCAGGCTTTGCGCCAGCTTCCGACGTCAGGGGTGACCCCGCAACAACAAGATCCGTACAACGAAGCGCCTGCAGAAGCTCGTTTGTCTCGGTTCGCTTGCCCCAATGGCCACTTTGGCGAGCTTCATGCAGCAATTCTGACAAGGGTGATCGCAAGCCATGTCGACCCATCGGGAGCTCGTGCGAGATTCCACAGATCTCAACTCCCGCATAGGGCGGGAGTTCGAGATCGTCGATCCAAGCCAACTGTCCAAGCCGATCAGCTCCTCCTTGCTCGAACACCTTGACGTGCGCGCCATGGTGATGGGCAAGTCGCAAGGCGACACCGGCCTGGACGGCATCGACCAAGGGGTCTTCGCCATCGATGATGACGGCAACATCCTTTAGCGCTCCGTACATGGCTTTGCTCCCTCAAGGCTTGCTACGCCGTCACGAGGCGCTCCCTCAGATGCGTCGAACGGCGCCCTTCGCGGCGCTCGTCGTCATTGCTGCGTAGGCCCGCAATGCTCCCGAAACCGCTCGCTTGCGTGGGACTGTCGGGTGCCAGCCGAGTGCCTCTTGTTGCTTTCGCCGCGCCTGCAATTCAGCGTCATCAAGCGCAAGATGAATGCGACGTTCCGGAATGTGGATCTCGATGATGTCCCCATCGCGGACCAGGGCAAGCGCTCCGCCTTCCGCAGCTTCCGGAGAGATGTGACAGATCGATAAACCTGACGAACCACCCGAAAACCGGCCGTCAGTAATCAGTGCGCAGACCTTACCCAGGCCTTTCGATTTGAGGTAGCTGGTCGGGTAAAGCATTTCCTGCATGCCCGGGCCGCCGCGCGGCCCTTCGTAGCGGATCACGACGACATCGCCAGGAATCACCTTACCGCCGAGAATGCCGCTGACGGCGGCATCCTGGCTTTCAAACACCCGTGCCCGGCCGGCAAACCGCATAAGGCTGTTATCGACGCCGGCCGTCTTCACGATACAGCCTTCTTCGGCGAGATTGCCAAACAACACGGCGAGGCCTCCATCCTGGGAGAAGGCATGCTCCTTGTCTCTGATCGCACCGCGCTCGCGATCCAGGTCCAGCGCTTCGAAGCGCTTGTCTTGACTGAACGCGGTTTGAGTTGGAACGCCGCCGGGGCCGGCCCGGTAGAACGTATGCGTGGCCTCGCTGGTCGTACGTTTGACGTCCCAGCGCGTCAGCGCCTCGCCCAGTGTCACAGCGTGAATGGTGGGCACCTCATGGTGGATCAGACCGGCCCGGTCCAGTTCGCCGAGGATGGCCATGATGCCGCCAGCGCGATGGACGTCTTCCAGGTGCACGTCGGCCTTGGCCGGCGCGACCTTGCAGAGGCAGGGGACGCGTCGGGAGAGACGATCGATGTCATTCATCGTGAATGGAACCTGCGCCTCGTGAGCGGCCGCCAGCAAATGCAATACCGTGTTCGTCGATCCGCCCATCGCGATGTCGAGGGTCATCGCGTTTTCGAATGCCTTGAAGTTCGCGATCGCACGCGGCAGGACGCTCTCGTCGAGCTGTTCGTAGTAGCGCTTCGCCAGGTCGACGATCAGATGGCCCGCTTCGACGAAAAGGCGCTTTCTATCCGCGTGGGTGGCCAGCACCGACCCGTTTCCGGGAAGTGAGAGGCCGAGCGCCTCCGTCAGGCAGTTCATCGAATTCGCCGTGAACATGCCAGAGCAAGAGCCGCAGGTCGGGCACGCTGAGCGTTCGATAACCTCGACCTCCGCATCCGTGACCGTGTCGTCCGCCGCGGCGACCATCGCGTCGACAAGATCCATGGCTTGCTGCTTGCCGCGCAGCATGACTTTTCCGGCTTCCATCGGACCGCCAGAGACGAACACGGTCGGGATGTTGAGGCGCAGGGAGGCCATCAGCATGCCCGGCGTGATCTTGTCGCAATTCGAGATACAGACCATGGCGTCGGCACAATGGGCATTGACCATGTATTCGACGCTGTCGGCGATCAGCTCTCGCGACGGCAGGGAATAGAGCATGCCGTCGTGACCCATCGCGATGCCATCGTCGATCGCGATCGTGTTGAATTCCTTGGCGACGCCGCCGGCCTGCTCGATTTCGCGCGCGACGAGTTGGCCAAGGTCCTTCAGGTGCACATGGCCAGGCACGAATTGGGTGAAGGAATTGACCACAGCGATGATCGGCTTGCCGAAATCGGAATCCTTCATGCCGGTCGCTCGCCAGAGGCCGCGCGCGCCAGCCATGTTTCGGCCGTGAGTGGTGGTTCGGGATCGATAGGCTGGCATCGTGCTGACCTCAGTGTTCGAATTGGCGCTTCATGCGAAGTAGGGCTTGAGTTGGTGAGCGAGGTAGCCGCCGAGCACGCCCGCAAGAACAAGCACAGGGGCGACGACGAGGTACGTGATGGCACGACCGACCTGATGGCGGGCGTAGAGCACATGTGCGCCCGGAAGGAACCAGGAGGACCATACAAATCCAGCGATCAGTCCCTTGGACAGGCTGCTCGCGACGGGGGCGGGGAGGGAGGTGTGGAGCTCGAGCTGCCTGAAGACGAAGCCGGTGACGATAGCGATGATGACATAGACGCTGAGTTGAAGCGTCGGGATCTCATGCGCGAAAGAACAACGTCGGAGCTGTACGCCGACAAACGATGTCCACAGCTTACCGGCCAGCACCCCGAGAGCCATCGCAGCGAACTCCATCACCCTCTGCTCCTTTGCGGAGGGCTGAAATTCGGGAAGGCTGGATTGTTTTGAAAACGACCCCGCCGCGCCGAGCTTTCGCCCTTCAACAGCAGGAGCCATCAGCCCTGAGGGCGGTTATCGGAGAGCTCCATCTCCGTCTTTTGTTGATACCCGGCAGGGGCGCCAGCGTCAAACCCAAAGAATCGGAACCGCCAAGCTCCCCAGACCAGCATGTAAATTATCGCAAGCGATCGAAATACGGATTGGTTCCAGCCATTGCTTCGACCTCGTGCCGATGTTAGGCTTATTGAGGGAATGGAGTCTCCCTTTAACCGCCGATGAGGCTGATGACTCCTGCCGTGCGAGACGTCGCGGTGGGAGGGATTGCACAACCCGCCGCCCAGGCGGGTTTTTTGTTGCCCGGGCAAGGAGCGATCCGCCCAATCGGGTTCAAGAAGGCCGTCCACCGCGACCGGGAGGAGGCGCAATAATCCGGGCAGGCACTGGCCCGCCGCGCGACCCTTCCCCCACGGGTGGGCGCGGCGGGCCTTCTTCTTCATGGGGAGACCGCTGGCGAGATCGTGGGACTGAGGCGCTGGTGTGAAACGTGCGAACTTTTGCTGATCCTTCCTTCTTCCGTTTGATCTACACGCTTCTCGGTGAAGCGCATTCGGACATGCGGCGTACCAAGTGGAGCCATCGGGGGGTCAATTGGATCCGACAGCGGCACACCTTTAATGGCAGCAACTCCGGCTTCGCCATCGACCAGTACCTGATCACGAAGCCGAATCCGAATGGCTGGTCGTTGCTGGTCGTGAAGGAAATGTGGTGGGACGGCGAAGACAAGCCGATTCGCTCAACCCAATGGGCCAAGCCGCTCTCCGGGAAGCGCGCCAAGACGTTGGAATGGCTGCGAGCAGAAGAACGCAGAATTGCCGGCCAACCGATTACGTCGAAGGCCGCCGAATGACGCTCGAGCCGGAACAAGGACTGATCGAGATCGGACGCGCGATCGAAGAGGCCATCGACCGGCCTACCGCCAGCCAACGCCAACTCCTTGCAGATCTCAGGCGACAAACGGCGCGACTCAGCGAGCATACCTTTCAGCTCGCAGTGCTCGGTCAGTTCAAGCGTGGCAAGAGCACGCTTCTGAACGCGTTTGTCGGGTATCCGCTATTAAGCGCCGGCGTCCTTCCGCTGACGGCCGTGCCGACCTTCCTCGCCGGCGGCTCGACCAAACAGATTCGCCTTAGCTACCTATCTGGAGCCGTTGAGCAGCACGATGTCGAAACTCTTGCCACTCTAGGGCTCGAGATCGCCGCGGCGACCACGGAAGAGCAGAACCCGCACAACGAAAAGGGCCTGCAGCGCGTCGACGTCGCGATCCCTGGAAACGCGTGGCTCGATTCGATCACGTTGATCGACACGCCGGGCATCGGCTCGACCCATACCCACAACACCGACGCCGCCTACGCAGTGCTGCCGGAATGCGATGCCGCCTTGTTTGTTTGTTCGGTCGATCCACCCATCACCGAAGTCGAGATTGACTATCTCGCGCGCATATGCCGGACCGTTTCGCGCGTCATTGTGGTTCTCAACAAGATCGATCTCGTCGACGACAGCGACCGGACAAAGGCGATTGAGTTTCTTTCGTCGATTGTGGCTGCCCGTCCGGAACAACAGGTTGATCGGCGCGTCTTTGCCGTCTCGGCTCGACATGCGCTCACGGCCCGCCAAGCCGGCGACATTACCGCGCTCGACGCAAGCGGTCTGCTGGCGCTGGAAGAGTACGTTCGCGTGAGTCTAGTTGATCAAAAACGCCATTTCCTGATGGTCTCGATCGCCAACAAGATGTCCGAGACCACGGCAGCGCTTTTGGCTGATGCGGCTATGACCGCGAGCGCTCTATCGCTTCCCCTTGCAGAGCTCGAGACGACGGTCGCGGCTTTCGAGCAGGCCGTGGTCGACTTCGAGCGTCAACGCAACGTCCTTGACGACTCGATCAATGGCGAGTGGCGGCGGGCTGTGACCAGGCTCAGCACGTTGAGTGGGGCGGTCGATAAACGCGCAAAACAGCAACTGAACTCGGTCATTGCTGGCATCAGCGACTTCAAAAATCCCGACGCAGCCCGCTCCACAGTGACGTCTGCCATGACCGCAATCTTCGATCGGGAGTTCGGACAGCTCGCGACGACGGTCGAAACGGAGCTTGCGGTCGCGATTGCGGAACAACAGCGCCACTATCAGACCCTGGCCGCGCGCGTGCGTGAGACGGCCGGAACCCTTTTGAAGGTCACCGTCCCGTCGGCAGCGCCGGATGACTGGTTTCAGATTCGCCGGGAGCCCTATTGGGTTGGTGAGCGCCGGGTGGAGAGCCTGAGCTCCTTGACCATCGATGGCCTCGCGCGACTGCTTCCCGCGGCATGGCGGCGACGGCGGCAGCGAAAGCGATTTGAGGAGGCTGTCGCGAATGCGCTGACGCGTAATATCTCCGATTTGCAGTGGACGATGCGCCAGAACATCGACGACTCGTTCCGCCGCCTGCTGAACGCTTCGCATGATGCTGTCGAAACCAGCGTCGCTGCCACGCGCGAGCTCCTTCGGATCGCGCGGGAGCGTCGGCGCGCCGAGGACGACTCTCTTCAGCACGACATCGAGCGTGCGCGTTTCGTTGAACGACGTCTCGTTCATCTCCAGACCATACTGAGCCAAGAAGGCAGACTATGCCGCCAATGAGTCCGGCGCGCCGCGCGCCACATTTTTCGATGATCCTACAGGGAGCCCGCGGCGCGCGGCTCTCGTGGAGTTCCCCGATGCTCTGACTTATTCATGCAGATGAGGAGTCCAGGAGATGAACCTGGCGATCCAAGGAAGCTTCGAAGCATATGTTTGGGCGGCGCTCTGGCAGGTCGCTCTCGGCGGATTGCAATCGGGCGGCCCGCCGTTCAATGCCGAGGCAGCCGCCGAAAATTGGACCGCGCGCCTACAGTACGCGGCCAGCCTGATGGCTAGTGCGGTCAGTTGGGTCGCGTGGGGCTTAGGTGTGTGGGTCGGGATGCACTATAGCATTGCAGCCGGTGTTTTATTTGCGGCTTTCAGCTTCGTCGTCAATGTCCTGACATTGATCGAGGCGCACCGATTCAATCGTCATGTAATAGCATTTCAACTTCTGGGCTTTCTCGTCATGCCGATTTTTGCATTCAAGACATTGAGCTCGCTCGGCCTTTTCGCGCCGTAGCGTCTTCATAGTGCGCTGCATGATTGCCGAATTCTCGGCGCGTGTTAGCTTATGGCCTCCGACGGAGATGGGGTTCCTCCGAAGACCGCCCTTGGGGCTGATGACTCCTACGTTGCACGCGAGGTGCCGTAGGACCCATGTCACTAGATATCCCGCCTCCTGATGCTCCAAGGTCTCCGCCCAATGCTTGGTCTCGGACTTATTCGGCGATCAGCGGAAGCGTAGTGCCGTTGGTTCGTATCGTAAAGGATCCGACACTGCCGTTCCTCGTGCTTGGCTCGATTGCGGCTGCCTTCGTTGCAACATTGGTCTTTCACGCCCCTGGCGAGATCGTATTTGGTCTCTTGTTTATTGGCATCCTGACGGCTTTTCTCGAAACCAAGATGCACAACGACAACCGCGACCGCTAGGAGCGCTTACCCCCAAGGGCCTCGCTCATCGCGTCGGCGAAGAAGGAGCTCGATCGATGCGGCGACGAAGGCGGCCGCTTGCCAGATACACACGACAATCACGACGCCCACGATTGCGATGTACATCCCGATGCGGGTAGGCTCATCTGCCTTGGCGGCATCGGCGAGATAGGCCGCCACGGACAACAAACCTATGACAAGAACGATGGAGACGACGGACGCGGCATCCGCCCAGCGTTTGTGCTCCTTCAGCACCGTAATGAAGGTGGCCGGCCTGGCCATGGTCCGTCAATCTCCGGCGCGGCAGGCTTGGACGGTCGTCAAGGTCACGACACAATTTTCATAGGAGGAGAGTTCAGGCAGAAACGCCTTGATCTTGTCGTCGTTGTCGACAATCTCGATAACGACCGGCATGTCATAGGACAGGCGGAGGATCTTGTCCGTGTGCAAGACCTTCGATTCGCCGAATCCCATCGGTCCACGAAACACCGTAGCGCCCGCAAGGCGCGCATTTCGGGCTTTGTGGACGATCTCTTCGAAGAGCGGTCGCTGATCGCCACGGGCCGTTTCGTCCGTGAAAATCCGCAGCGCCGTTGCTTCCTGAAATTGCATCATGCCGGCGTTCTCCCTTCCGGACGTTCAAAGCCGTGTTTTCAGTGCATCATGAAGACCGGCAGCTTTGTCCGTCGGAGCACTTCGTGCGTCACGCCGCCGAAGACCCATTCGAAGATTTGTCCGAAGCGGAACGCTCCCATGACGATTGAGTCGGCGTTGACCTCTGCCGCCTCAGAGAGAATTCGAGCTGCGATATGTTGGCCTTGCTCCGTGCGGACATGCCTGACATCTGCAGACAGGTTTTGTTCCTTCAGAAGTCCAAGAATCTCGTCGCAATCCTGACCCGTTTCCGACTCGTCGACGGCGATGATCGTGATATGTTTGGCGGCGCGGAGCCACGGCATGGTCCGCGTGATGGCTTTGCGCGCCTGCGTGCGCGGCTTCCAGGCGATGACCGTGTGCTCGCCGAGCGTTGTGGGCAACGGCCCTTCCGTTGGCACAAACAGTACCGGACGGCCTGTGTTGAAGATCGCGGCGTGCAGCGCGTCCGCCGAATCCAGGTTGTGCGGCTGGGCGATTGCGATGAGGGCGGCATCCTTCACCTCAGCGATCAGCGATGAGGTGATGTCGCCAACATGCTCCAGCCATTTGACCTGCGCACCGGAAAACCCGACCCACTGCTCGAACACACGACGGGCCTGCGCCAACCGGTCCTTAGCCGACCCTTCATTAAGCTCTCGCATCTTTTGAAGGTCCCACTCTTCGGCGGCTGCGATCAGTTTCTCCGGGTCAACGCAAATGTGGAGCGCCGATAGCGGCATGGCGCCGACGAGTTGAGCGGCCCGTTGCGCAACAGTCAGGCAACGCCGCGCCGTCGTCGCCTCTTCGATCACGGCGACAACCTCATGCGCCGCCATCGGCGGCTTCGCGGAGGCTGGCGCGGCTGATGGCCGAGCGTGGGTAAACGGCGACGCGTAAAATGTCTGACCTGCTACCTCCCGTTCAATCTCGAGGAGACGATTGTATTTCGCCAGACGTTCGGCGCGGCAAGGCGCGCCGGCCTTGATCTGCCCGCCATCCATCGCCACGGCAAAGTCTGCAATGAAGGCATCGTCTGTTTCGCCGGAGCGATGAGAAATAACGTAGTTCCAGCCTGCCTTTCGGCACGCCTCGATCGCCGCGACCGTCTCGGTCACAGTACCGATCTGATTGAGCTTGATGAGCACGGCGTTCGTCGTCTTTTCCGCAATGCCCCGCGCGATCAATTTCGGGTTGGTCACGTAAAGATCGTCACCGACGATCTGGACGGCTGCCCCGAGCTCGGCGGTCTGGGCTTGAAAGGCGGCCCAGTCGTGTTCGCCGAATCCGTCTTCAATCGACACGATCGGGAACTGCTTGGTCCAGGACGCATAGAGCGCTCGCAGGTCTGCACTGGTCTTCCTGCCGGCGCCTGACTTCGAGAGGTCATAGTCGGCACCGCTCGAGAACGACGATGCGGCGGGATCGAGAGCAAGCGCCACCTGTTCACCTGGGACAAAGCCGGCGCGCTGGATGGCCTCGACGATGAGCGCGCAGGCCTCGTCGTTGCCGGCAAGATCTGGCGCGAAGCCGCCTTCGTCGCCGACACCAATCGATAACTTCTTTTCCGCCAGGAGCGCGCGAAGCGCATGATAGGTTTCGGCGCCCCAGCGCAGCGCTTCGCGGAACGACGGCGCGCCGTGCGGGACGATCATGAATTCCTGGAAGTCGAGCGAATTTGCCGCGTGCCGTCCGCCGTTGATGACATTCATCATCGGAACGGGGAGGCGATAGGTGGAGTCCGACGCCAGATAGGCGTAGAGCGGTTTACCGGCGGCTTTGGCCGCTGCGCGCGCGACGGCCATCGACGTTCCGACGATAGCGTTGGCGCCCAAGCGGGATTTTGTCTCCGTGCCGTCAGCATCAATGAGCCGTTTGTCGATGTCGGCTTGCTTGGTCGGATCCTGACCGCGAAGAAGGCGCGAGATTTCGGCGAGGTTGGCGATCGCCTTGAGCACGCCGCGGCCGCCGTAGCGCTGGGGGTCTCCGTCGCGCAGCTCATGCGCTTCACCCTCGCCGGTTGATGCGCCCGACGGCACTGAGGCATAAGCAACGATGCCGCTCTCGAGCCGCACCTCGACTCGCATCGTCGGATAGCCGCGGGAGTCGAGAATTTCATCCCCGAGAACCGCGAGGATCTTGTCCACCATTGAGGCCTCCATCGCCTTCGTTCGACCTTGACGGCGCCGAATGACGATGGCTCCTCGCAGTTGGCTGCGGATGGGCCTGACGTGGGGGGAGCGGGGACTTCGGAGTCACGACATTCCTACCACGACCATTCGTGCGCGGTAGGAGTCATCAGCCTCGCGGCGGTTTCGGGGGACTCCATCCCCATTGCTTGTACAATAGTCAGCTACGTCGGCGGGCGCAAGCAAGCAAAACGCTCGAAAAGTTGGTGCAGCGCGGTGCTATGCTGGCGTCTCCTGGCGGGCGCCGCGGCCTCGGCGGATGGACGGGACAGCCCGACTGTTTCCAACGATCATTTCCGCAACCGCCGTGACGTTGAGCGGCAGGTAGGCCCGGGCCGGGCTCTGAGAGCGGGCGTAAGCGCTCATCGCTTCGACCGGAGATATCGTTCGCGGGGGGCCAAAATCGATCATGTGTCCGGCCGCGTAGCGAATGTTGAGGTCCAGAAACAGCCCCTCGATCGCGTTGCGCTCGCCCTTTGGGACCGAGAGGAAAGCGGGAGGATAAATGCGTTTGAGAGAATCCTGATAGGCAAGACGATAGATCGGGCGAAGATCGTCTCGAAAGTTCCGAAGGCCGGCGGCGACATCATCGGGAAGCCAGCCGTAAACGCGCAAGAGCAAAGCGAGCGTCAATTCCATCAGTTCTTCGAAATCGTAGGTGACATGCCGATGACCGTCGGACTGCCCTTTGCCTTTTTCGAACGGTATTCCAAGCTTACGCAGCGATTTGATATAATAATTGAAAGTCGACGCGCTGACGCCCTGACGCAATCCCATTTCGCCCATCAGCCAGACGGTCTGGCCGTGCGTCAACGCGATGGACGGCATGGCATCCGCATCGTGCTGAAGTGGGTGTCTTTTCTCGCGTTTCGACATCGTAGGCGTCGCGCCGCGATCCCTCTAGTTCTGTCGCATCGGTAATGCCGCCGTGCCATACCGCTTCGCCGGCCATGAAACGATGTGCCCGCCGGGCACGAGGTCATCGAGCAGCGCGATCGCCGCCTCCGCGACCTTTGGCTCGTCAAAAAATTCGATGACCAGCGGCAAGTCGACGTTCAGCCGCAGAATGTCACCAGCATGAACTTCGCCACCGGCTCCGAAGCCGGCGATGCCCCGAAAAACGATCACCCCCTGCACGGCATGTCGTTCCTGCAGGAGCGTGAGGATCTCCTGCATCAACGTCTTGCGTTTTCCGTGGTCGGCCTCGCTTAGGTAAATGCGGACCATGAGGATGTCGTTGGTCATTGAATCCTCCCGTTACAGATTTCTGGCGATGTAGGCTCCCCCGAATGCCGCCGCGAAGCCGAGCCCTACCGAAAGAACGACGTAGAGGCCGGCTTTGGCCATCTCGCCGCCTTCTGCGAGCAAGAGCGTCTCCATTTCGAAGGTCGAGAACGTCGAGTAGCCGCCGATGAAGCCCGTCAGGATCCCGGTGCGGAGAGTTGGCGAGACCGTGAGGCGCTCGAGCGTCTCGACGAACAAGAATCCCATAGCGAAACTGGCGACGATGTTGATGCTGAGCGTGGCGTAGGGGAAGTCGCGCCCATAGACCGCTTGCACCAGATTGGTCTGTGCAAACCGCGCCCAGCATCCGAGCACCCCAAAACAGGCAATAGCGAGATAGGTCCACATCGTTTCGTTTAGTCTCCGTTGATCAGATCAGAGTCAGTCCAAGGACGAGCACAAGGAGAGCGCCGATCAAACTCAGATAAAAATTGAGATGTCCGGATTGCAGCAGTCGCAGCTTGCGCGCGACGTCTTGCACCGCGTTCACCGCGGGTTGGAACAGCAGTCGTCCAAAGATGGGCGCGACATCATGCTCGAAGACCAGCTTCTTAACGAAGTAGCCGCCGGCGTCGGCATCGCGTTCGGTATCAGCGGTCGGGCGATAGACGAAGCTGTAGAACGTTCGCATCGCATTCGAGAACGACAAGGTCGTCGTCGACGCTTGCACAGGGTCCGGTGCGAGCCCGCCATACCAGACAGGCGTATAGCGAATGGCACGACGCGATCGCGCAACAACCAGAACGATCGGCAGCAGTGCCAGTAGCGGCATGACGATGATGAGAAGACTTGGCGAGATGAACGCAAACTTTGCGGTCAGCGGCACGAGCAGCGGCCCATCGTGCATTCGCGCAGCCACCGGCAACCCAAACTGCGTCGTTGCCGCGACGTTGAGCGCATCGAGCCAAAGCGGCATTCCAATACCAAGCGCGAGAACGGCGAGGCCCAACACGCCGATCGAGCCGGAATAGGCCAGCCGAAGCGGCGCGGGGCGGCTTGCGTCGCGCGACAAAACGCCGAGACCGATCACTTTCACGAAAGTTGCAAACGCGATAGCAGCGGTCAGCGCGAGGCCTGCGCCAGTAAGGGCAAGAACCAGACGGCCACCGAGATGCGGCAGATGGAAGCCTTGAAAGACCGTTTGGAAAACAAACCACTCGCTGACGAATCCCGCAGTCGGTGGCATGGCAGCGAGGCTCATCGCCGCGAGCAGCGCGCCGATCCCAAATAGCCAATGGCTGCCGACGCCACCATACGCAATGTGATAGCTGCCGTTCGCTTTCCAAATTCCGTCGGCAGCGAGGAAGAGAGTGCCTTTGCCGAGGGCATGACCGGCGAGATGCAGAAGCGCGACGGTCCAGGCAAGTCCAGCGAAATCATTGAGTCCGTAGCTACGGAACAGCATCGAGGCGCCAAGCGCGACGACCGCGATCGACGCATTCTCTGCGGAGGAGAAACTGAGGAGGCATCTCCAATCGTCCTGCTGAAACGCATAGAGGATCGTAAGAATCGCACTGAAGGTGCCGACAACGATCACGATGACAGCGAGCGCGGGGAAGGCATCGGCTGTGGTGATCGGCAGCCAGTTCATGAGCCCTCGGGAGAGCGCAAAGAACGCGGCGTTGAGCACGACACCGGACATGATCGCGCCCGAGGCGCCGCTGCCAGAACCATATGCCCCAGGGAACCACTCATAGAACGGCAGGAGACCAAGCTTGGCGCCGAAACCAATGAGAAGAAGGATGCCGACCCCGATCTGGAGCGGTTGAGACAGACTGCCTGCGCCAGCGACGAATTGGGTGAAGGTCAGGTTCGATGCGTGCGAACCCAGGATTGCGATCGCCAAGACGAGAGCGACAGCGCCTACCTCCAGAAGGGCAAGCATGAACAGGACTGTTCGACCCCGAGCCTGCCCAAGCTTGTCGGACAGAAGCATGACGGCGCCGCCAAGGCTCATGGCCTCCCAAGCGATCAGGAGCGCGGCGCCGTTTTGCAACCCGAAGACACCGAGCGCACCGAGAAGACTCAAACCCGCGCCGAAGAGCCAGCCGCGACGTCCCTCGGTCGAGGGGGATGCGAGGGCACATGCAAAGCCGGCGGGGACAAGGCCGAAGCCCATCAGCCACAGTCCGTGTGGCTCGATTTGGAACGAGACCGTCTCGGCAATGAGTTGCCCCGGTAGGGCAACGGCTTGACTCGCATTCGGAAGACAGATGATCGCCGCGAGCACGCCAGTCGTAGCGCCGAGCGCGAGAGCCAAGCGTGCCAACGTCAATGCTCCGCCGAGGCCGAGAACGGCACCTGCGACCCACAGAACCGCAGCAAGCAGGAGAAGCTGGTTAGCCACCGATTTGCCCTCCTGCGACGCGTTGTGGGGCGCGATCGAGAAACATCAGCAGCGCTTCCATGATGGCGGCCGGGTTCGGCGGGCAACCAGGAAGATAGACGTCGATCGGCAAGACACCCTCGAGTCCGCTCCTGCACGCGTAGCCGCCCCCGGCGATTCCGCCCGACACCGCGCAGGTGCCGACGGCCATAACCCAGCGCGGTTCCGGCATGGCCTGGTACGCCGCCTTCAACGGCTCGAACATCGCGCTCGTGACCGGCCCGGTGACCAGGAGAAGATCGGCGAAGCGCGGCGAGGGGGTGAAGAAGATACCGAGCCGATGCAGGTTGTAGAAAGGATTGTTCAGCGCCTGGAGTTCCGACTCGCATCCGTTGCACGAGCCTGCGTCGACGTGGCGAATATGGAGGCTCCGCTTGAATGCCGCCCGCTCCGACGTCGAATGGCGATCGTGATGCACTGGCCTGTCGGACCAGACCAAATCTTGGCGATTGCGGACGCCGAACGCCCAATCATTGGATGGCTCCATCGCCCCCGTCGGGCATACCTCGGTGCAGAGCTGGCAGACGATGCAGCGTCCGTAGTCCACACTCAGCCCGCTATCTTGGGCTTGGATCGCGTGGGTCGGACAGACCGTCGCGCATTCCTGGCAGCCCTCCCGACAGGCGTCCGGATTATAGCGAGGCATCCCGAGGACGCCCTCTTGACCGTCCCTGCCGCTGTCGCGCGGCCATGACGTTGTCGCCTTGCCCCGCGTTAATCCAAACAGTGTCCATAGCGCCATGGTCAGCTCCTATCGGTCACAGCCGGCCATGGTCAGACCGAAGCTCGCTTCATTGATCGCGTAATCCATCATGTTGCTGTCGTGCACGGTGAACGGGAACGCGCGCCAGTTCGAGAACGAGGGCGATTTGATCTTGACGCGGGCGAGCCGTCCGTCGGCTCCGATATGGACGGCATAGAAGGTCGATCCGCGCGGGCCTTCGGCCCAACCCAGTCCCTCGGCCAGTGGCGCCGGTCGGCAATCGGCGTGTACAGGTCCAGGTTCGAGCAGGAGCAGGATGCGTTGACACAGGACGAAGGACGCCTCGACTTCCGCCATGCGCACGCGCTCCCGCGCATAGGCATCGCCCTCCTTCAGCGCGGTCACCGTCAAGGGAAGACCGGCATAGCCTGCATAAGGGTGATCGCGCCGGAGATCCCGATCGAGGCCCGAGGCGCGCTCGATCGGTCCGGTCGCGCCCTGATCGAACGCCACTCTTTCAGGAAGAATTCCCGTCGTAATCAGCCGATCCAGATGGCTTTCGGACGCCTCAAGCCGATCGGCATAGGCGACGAATTCTTCCCGCAGATTTTCCAATGCATTGCCGAGCCACTTTCCAGGATCGAGGTCACGGCGGAGCCCCCCCGGGGTCAGCACCCCACGCAGGAAGCGGCTGCCTGTTAGTCGGGCATTGAGTTGCTTGGCGGTCTCTTCGAGCAGTTTTCCCTGCGCTTCGCCAACTTTGAGCGTCGTCGTATGGCAGAGATGGCCGAGATAGTGGAGATGGTTGTAGAGCCGTTCGAGCTCGGCGAAGAGAACGCGCAAGGCTTTTGCCCGTTGGGGTATTTCGCAGCCGGCGGCGCGCTCCACCGCCTCGCAATAGGCAAGGGAGTGCGCCAGAGAACCGACGGCAGAGACACGCTCGGCGATGATAGCGCCGTGCTGTGGATCTGTTCCTTCGAAGCGAGCCTCCATCCCACGGTGCTTGAAGAAAAGCCGAGGATGATAGTGGATGATGTGCTCGCCAACATAGAGAAAGGTGAATTCCGCCGACTCCAGGACGTCGGCACGAATCGGACCGAACGGCAGATGCTGAACGTCCGCTGCGTCGATGTCGGGCAGATGAGGACGCCCGTTCGTCGGTCCCCCACCGTTGAGCCCATTGCCATTGATGTGCGTGCTGTCGTCTGGACGAAGGACCAGCGGATAGGGTTCGGGATGACCGACAAACGTCAATCCCTGCAGGTCCATCATCTCGCGCTCGTACCAGCCGAGCAAAGGCAGGACCGGCGTGAGGCTCGGAAGCTCCCGTTGACCGGCAACTGCCCACATCTGAAATTCTTGCTGGTTAGGGATCGCGGAGACGTACCGAACTTCCGGACTCGTGCCAGTGGGAGCCCACGCGTAAGCAAATTGCAGGCGACCACCCGAAGTTCGCAGTGCCTCCGCGTTTGCGAGAAGCTCAGCGGGCGAGAGTTGTTTGTCGCGGGTCCCGATCATCTGACCGTCTCCGCGATCGTTGTCGTATCGAGCGCATGCGCGATCGTCTGGAAATGATCCCATAGCGCTTGAGGCCACCAGAGCCCCATCACCAGCAGTGGGATTAGCGCGAGCCACATCGGCACGAGACACCAGAGACTGACCGAAATGACCTTCTCAGGTTCGGTCTCGCCGTTCTCGAAATACATCTGCCGGAAATGATTGAGAAAGCCGACGAAAATGATGATGAGCAGGACGGCCATGAGTCCGACCAGAAAGTATTTTGACCCGGACAGGCCGGCGCGAATGATCGTCAATTCGCTGAGGAACAGGGCAAATGGCGGCGCGCCGGTAATGGCGACAGCGCCGGCGAGCCATAGGCCGCCGAGCACGGGGAGGTGTCGCATCACATGTCGAATGCTGGGAATGCGCTTTGTTTCGTAGGCGCGCATGATCGCGCCGGCGCCGAAGAACATGGCGGACTTGTTCAGGGAATGGTTGAGCATGTGGTAGAGCGCGCCCGCAATTCCGAGCGGTCCGCCGAAACCGAAACCGAGCGCAATGACGCCCATATGTTCGACGCTCGAATAGGCCATGAGACGCTTGATGCCCTTCTGACGGACGATGAAGAGCGCCGCGACGAAGAGCGAGAAAGCCCCAAGGGCGAGAAGTGTCCCGCGCGCGAGTCCGGAAATACCGGCGGCGTCCGCGACCCCCAGATAGCGCACGATGCCAACCATGGCCGTGTTCAACAGCGCTCCCGACAACAGTGCCGAGACGGGCGCGGGGCCTTCGCTATGCGCGTCGGGCAACCAGGTGTGCATCGGTGCGAGACCGACCTTGGTGCCGTAGCCGATCAGCACGAGGAGGAAGGAAAGCGAAACGAGCGCCGGATTGAGTCGCGGCGCGGCGTCTTGCAACGTCTTCCAGGTCATGTCGTAGGTGGGGCCGAGCGCGAAGGTGCCGCTCCAGTAGAACAGCACGGTGCCGAGCAGGGCGAGGCTGATGCCGGCCGAGACCACGATGATGTATTTCCAGGCGGCCTCGATGCTGGCCGCCTCGCGCTCGAAGGCGACCAGGAAGGTGCTGATCAGCGTCGTCAGCTCGATGGCGATCCAGTACAGGCCTGCATTGTTCATCATCGGGCCAACAAGCGTGCTGAGCCCGAAGCCGGCGAACATCGCGTAGAAGCGATGCAGGCGAGCCTCCTCGCCGAGCATGCGCATGTAGCCGATGGCATAGATGGACGCGAGAAAGTAGACGATCGCGGCACAAAGGATCGTCCATGTGCCGAACCCGTCGATGATGACGTAGGAGTCCCAGAAGGTGAGGTCCCCCTGCCGCGGGCTGACCAGGATTCCGAGGATCGTGACGAGCGAGATTGCGCTCGCGAGCAGATTGAGACCTTCGGCCACGCGCGGACGGCGAATGAGCATAATCAGGATGATCGCCGCAGCGGGCGCCAGCACCATCACGAGCGTCAATGATCCGATCGTGTCCATCATCCCACCAGGCGCTTGAGCTGCAGCGAACTGGTGCTTCCAACGTGGGTGAGAAGGTACTGCACGAGGACACCAAAGCAGGCGACGACGATCAACAGGTCGAACAGAATCACGATTTCGATGAGCAGCGGCATGCCGGGGACGAGAATTTGCGCTCCGAGGAACACGCCGTTCTCGAGCACGAGCAGACCAAGAATCTGGCTAAGCGCTTCGTGCCGAACCGAGAGCATCAGGAAGCCGATCAGCTTCATCGACAGCATAACGGTGAGGGCGAGAACGACGATCGTTCCCTCGAGATTGAGCGCGGTGCCGATGCGGTAGGACACGGCGAGAGCGAACACGACTGCAAAGGCGCCGATGACGAGGCTCGAGCTTGCCTGCAGGATCACATGCACCTCGCGATGCACTTCCATCCGGCGGATGATTCTCAAGATGAGATAGGGCAGCAGAAGTCCGCGGAAGGCGGCCGTGAGAATCGCCACGATGTAGAGCTCGGCATAGTTGCCGTAGTAGCCTACGGCGGCGGAGAGAATTGCAATCAGCCAGGATTGTGCTGCAAAGGCGAAGAGGTAGTGGCGCAGCCATCGCGAGCCGAGCATGACGAACGACAGCAGGAGACTGCCGATCGCCAGGAGGCTGAAGAGCGCGGCGGGGAGGGGATCGAGGTGGGCGGCAAGCATGGCGTCAGCTCAATTGCGTGCCGACGATCGCGAGGATCGCAAGCAGGAAAGATGCGGCAAGCGGCTCTTGGTATCGGTAGAAGCGAAGGCGGGATTGAACGGTCTCGACGAAGACGACGACGCAGGCCACGACGAGGAATTTCAGGGCGAGTGCAAAAATGGAGCCGGCCACTCCAAGCGCCATGCCTTGATAGGATAGCCCCCAAGGGAAGAGCAGGACGTTGCAGAAGATTGTGTAGAGGATGAACTGCTTCATCATCGACGCCCAGCGCAGGATCGCCAGCATCGGGCCGGAATATTCGAGGATGCGCGCCTCCTCGATCATGTAGACTTCGATGTGCGTACTCGAATGGATCGGCAGACGGTCGGTCTCGACCAGCAGCAGGACGAAGAACGCTGCGACCAGGAAGAGATGCGTCGGTCCCCAGTAGATCGAGGGCTCGGCCACGAGCAGATGATTGACAACAAAGGGGAGCATCGCTTTTGCGAGCAGCGTGATTCCGACAAAGACCAGGATCAGGGTCGGCTCCGCCAGAATCGCCACCATGACGGCGCGGCTGGAACCGATGCCGCCGTAAGCACTGCGGGTATCAAGGCCCGCGAGCGTAATCATGAAAGAGCCGAGCGTCAGAATCAGACCGCCGCCGAGGATGTCGCCCATATCGGACAGGGGCAGGGGGTAGTTGGTGAGGACCGGGATGAGGATTGGGACGGTCAAAGTCGTCGTGAAGGCGACGATCGGTGCCGCCCAATAAAGCCAGGAGGCGGTTTCGGGCGCCACGATCTGCTTGTGGAAGAGCTTCCAGAGATCGCGGTAAGGTTGGAATATCCCGGGGCCCTGGCTACGCTGAACCCGTTCTTCGAATTGAAGAATCACGCCCTGCAGCAATGGCGCGAGCAGGAGCACGGCCAGCACTTGCGCAATTTGGAGAAGGAGATCGCGCACGGTCACGGTCGACCTCCCCACGAGGGGGCAGGGACGGGAACCGCCAACAAAGATTTTATGGGGATCGACCGCGTGTCCAAGGCATGTTGCTCCGTCTGCCAAACTGGCTCGACAGGAGTCATCAGCCCCGAGGGCGGTTAAAAGGCGAACTCCATCGCCGTCTATACGCTGAGCCTCCCCCCTTCGGTTGTCAAGAGGCGCGGTGCTGGCTTAGTAGCGCATTTTGTCAGGAATGACCGCTCTCACCCCACCGTGCGGATTGTCGATGTCGCCTTTTCGCCGCGGAATCAAATGGATGTGACAGTGGAAAATATTTTGCCCAGAAACCACGCCTACATTGGCGCCGATGTTGAAGCCCTCAACGGAGGCATCAGCCTTGGTGATGTCGTCTCGCAGACGACGGAGGAGGTCGTTTGGCGGCGCCCAGCTCGTTGTCAGTGAGGTCGAAGTAGGTTTCAGCATGGCGGAAAGGAAGAACGAGCGTATGCAACGGCGTGACGGGCGTGGTGTCGCGGACCGCAAATGTGAGCGCATTGCGCATGATGACGCGAGCGTCGTCCCGCAACGCGCAAAAGATACAGGCGTCGCGACCTGTGGTTTGAACGGCATGCTGCGCCTTCGCATTCGTCATTCCGGACTTATAGTCTTGCCACGGCGAGCTCGCCAGTCTGGCTTATTCCAAGAAGGAGAGAGGATGAATGAATATTCGGCAGCTACTTCTCGACGTCGACAAGGCCGTTGCGCGGCCGTCCTTGCTGGAAATCGCTGAAGCGATCGACAAGTGCCGTGGGGTCGAAGGTCTCAACATCACCGTGGGCGAGATCGATATCGAAACCGTTGGCATGAATGTCTCCATTGAGGGTGAGAACATGGATTACGACGAGATCGTCAAGGCGATCGAATCAACCGGCGCGGTCGTTCATAGTCTCGATGAGGTTGCGGTTGGCCAGCGGATCATCCCCCGGATTCAGCGCGTTCGATGAAAGCTTTCGAATTCATACGTCACCCCAACAACCGCCTCGATGTCGTCGCTGGGTTGATTGACGGAATTCTGAATGCGTTGGCGCTGGCTGCCGGACGGCTCGTCCACACCGGAGGCGAGGGTGCAACCTTGAGCCTGGCGCTGCGCGTCAGCGTTGCTGCCGGCGCGACAACGATTTTCGTCTTTTTCGTCGCGCACTACGCACAGCTTCGGCTCGAACTCGTCCGTCACGAGCGAGAGTTGAATTTCACGGAGCATGGTCGGCTTGCCGCAACCAATCTCGGTCGCAGGGTGTTTCTCGAATCCCTCTACAAGGCCATTCTCGCTTCTGTCTTCAGCTTGGCCGGAGCGCTCTTTCCATTGATGCTTTGCACGTTCTTACCGTCCCCCGCCTGGCTCGGTTTGGCGATCACGATCGTCGCCTTGGGCGGACTGGGAGCGCTGCTTGCAAAGACATTTTATGGTTCGCCTCTCATCTGGGGTACGGGCCTCTTTTTCGGCGGCATTGTGCTCGCTTTCGTCGGAATGAAACTCGATCTGGTCGGCTAAGCAGCCTGCCATCGCGGCCATTGCGACCCGCCGTGCAAAGGATGCGGGTTGCAATCGTCGGTCGATCGCCGTAGCCTTCAGGCCCTGAGCTCGGGGATGGAGTCCCCCCACAACCGCCCATCAGGGCTGATGACTCCTACTGCGCGATTTCGCAGCAGTGGGAGGTTGTGTGTCTCGACCAACTCGCACTCAAACTTTTTCTACCTGCCGGTGGCTGACGAAACCGCAGTGTGGTGGATGCGTCTGAGGGACATGCCATGTCGGGGCATGGGCCCAAGATGACAGAGCACCTGACCAAAACGTGGGACTTTATCGAGCGCATGGAGCGTGCTCCCGACGCGGTCGGGGTTGAACGTTGCCTGCTCGACCTCGCCGGCCTCTTTGGATTCACGTCCGTCTTTGGCGGCGTGGTTCCCACTCCCGAAACTCCGCGCGCTGAGATCGCCTCACGCGTTTTGCTGCAGCGAATGCCCTCCGAGTGGACCAGGCGCTACAACGAGCGTGGCTATCTATTTCGAGATCCAATCGTTTCGCATCTGCAGGATGCTCGCGCGCCGTTCACCTGGGATGACGCTTACGACGTCTGCAGCCGATCTGAGGACGTGAGGCTGATTCGAGGAGAAGCGCGAGAATTCGGTCTTCGTTATGGCCACGTAGTGCCAATTCCGACGCTTGATGGCAGCATTGCCGCCATCTCATTTGGAGGAGACGATCCGGACACCAGCCCGGAGGCTAGAGACGCTTTGACGTTCGCGGCTGGCTATGCGGTCGGTCGGTTTCTTCATGTGCCACGCCAGATTATTGACGGCGACGTGCGCGTGACGCCGCGCGAGGTTGATTGTCTCCTTTGGGCTGCCGAAGGAAAAAGCGACTGGGATATCGCGACCATCCTCGGCATCTCGCGGTTCACTGTGCTCAAGCACATTCGATCTGCGCGGGACAAGTTAGACGCGGCGAACCGTACCCATGCTGTCGTTAAAGCCATACGACGACATCTTATACGATAGTCGTCGGCAACCTCGACAACGCGTTCCTTCTTCGAGGGCGAAGATGATGACGAAGAACACGGAAGACAAGAACGAGTATCGAAAGGTGCAAGCAGACGCCTGCCACTCCGCGGCCGGATCATCGAGCTCGGCGGAGGTGAGGCGGGCCTTTCTTGAGCTGGAGCAAGGGTGGCTACAACTCATGGGAATCGCGCCCGAAGAGACGCGTGATCTTGCCAGTAGCGATCAAAAGGTACGCGCGGTCCTGTCGAAAGCCCGGCGACGGAAAGGGAAGTGAACGATACCCGGCGATGCCCTAATCAGGCGTGGCGAGACACCGGAATTTCTGTTCGCTCAACGATCATTCCGAGGACGTCCAATCGGTAGATCAGAATTGTACCGGTCGCAAAGCTGACATTGACGATCTGCTCAGGCGTCAAACGATCGAGCGACATGACAATCGATCGCACCGAATTTCCGTGAGCCACGATGAGAACTCGCTTTCCGGTAGCGAGCAGTGGTCGGACGCGTTCGTCGAAGAAAGGCATCGTGCGGGCGGCGGTCATCGCCAGGCTCTCTCCTCCGGGTGGGGCGACGTCATAAGATCTACGCCATTGGTGGACTTGCGCCTCTCCCCAGCGGGCCCGTGCCGCATCTCGCGTCAGCCCTGCGAGTTCGCCGTAGTTGCGCTCGTTAAGTGCCGCGTCGTCGAAGACCGGTACTGATCTCGCATGAAGCTCGCGAAGGATAAGCTGAAGCGACTGCTGGGCTCGTTTTAGCTTGCTTGTGAACGCGATATCGCAGTGAAAGCCTTTGCTCTGAAGCGTTCGGCCAGCGGCGATCGCCTCCCGGACTCCATTCGTGGTTAATGGCGGATCTTTCAGTCCTGTGAAGCGATCCTGCTTGTTAAATTCGCTTTCGCCATGCCTGATCAGCACAAGCACGCCAGCTCGCCGTTCGACGGAGGGCGTTAACGGGGTGAGGCCCAAGGACGATTTACGCCCCTTGCGCGAGCGAATGACTTCAGTGACGAAAGGCTTCTTGTTGACGGACGTTTGATATGATGGAGCCACATGCCCTCCGGCTAACCGCGCGTGGCGGCAGTCGGATGCTTGGGAGCCGCAAAACGGATCTCCATGACATGCTCCTGCCGCTCGTAAAACGACAGGAGTCATCAGCCGTACTCGGCGGTTAAAGGGAGACTCCATTCCCCGTGCCACATTCGCGCGATCGCATCCTAGCGTCAACGGCGAATATACCATCACCAGGGGGATCCCGGATGAACAATGAGAGCGAGCATAAAGTTCTCAACGCAGCGAACGGCTTGACGTTGCCACTCTTTCACGGGGTGTTGTGTGATTGCGCCGAACGGCCTATGTGCCCGCCGTCGTCTCCACCGTTACCTTGACAGGTGTAACGGGTGATCATCGGCACTATTTTGAAACGAAGAGAGCGGTATGTATTCGGATTCCGACGGGACCACAAAAGCCTCTGCTGAACTTCATCCTATCGATTGCTCGACGCCCAACGGCAAGTCGATGGCTGCAGTCCCGCTGCTTGATGAAAATGGGGACGCGATTTTATTCGACATATATATCGATGGCGTTTGGCACGGATCGCGACGAACGCTGGAGCATTGTGAAAGCTATTTCAAGTTTATTGGCATGTCAGGAGCAAGCCTGAAATGAATCATTGACGTAAGCCAAGATGATATTCCGTAATGAATGGCAGTTTGTGATTCTAGGGCGTCTGGCTCTCGTCCTCACGTTGCTAAGTGCAACCGACATCGCGACACACGCGGAAACTCTCGACGGCAGCCGGATTTTCGTGCTTGACGGGGATACGGTGGCGTTACCCTGCAGCGTGCCGGCGCGCGGATGCGCCGAGAAGATCCGGTTGCGTGCTATTGATGCGCCAGAGACGTTGAACGCGCATTGTGAGGCCGAGCTGAAAGCGGGTCTCGCCGCGAAGCAACGGCTGGCCGAGCTCCTCCGCGCCGGTCCGGTATCAGTGCAGCGATCCGGCGAGATCGATCGCTATGGACGCAGCCTTGGCGATCTCGAAACCTCCGCGGGCGATGCCGGCGCCGTACTGGTGCGGGAGCGCTTGGCGTTGCCTTACCAGCCAGGATCAGGCGCGAAAGCGTCGCGCATTGCTCATTGGTGTCGGTGATGATGGCGTTGATCGCGCTGGCGGCCTAACCGCTCGAAGCGCGGCGCCGGCCATCCTCGGCCGGTGGCGTGAACACGATCCGCATGCGTGTCTGGTGGCAGTGCGGGCAGAATAGCCGCTCGCCGAGGCGGGAGAGCGGAAAGCTCGGTCCCTTCGCCATCATCAGGGTGTCCATATCAAGTTCGGCCGAGAACACGCATTCTCGATGCCTTTTCATGCCATCGCCCTTGCCGCTGGCGCACCGGACGCGGAGACGCCAGCCGAAACTCCAGGCCTGTCCAAGGGTCTCGACGCTCATTAGAACATATCACGAACATTTTCCGGCGACGGTCAAGACCGGGTCGGGTTTGCCGGCAGGCGTCGCCATCAAAGGGTCGCGCATCGGAAATTGACGCAGGCACGATTTCGGGCCATTCTATTGCGCCAATTATCTATATAGATCAATGCCTTATGTTCCATAATGAAGGTTATGCGAATCAGGTTTCGCCCTTCTGGCGTCCCCAACCAACAAATTGTTCATGATCATTTCGACAGCCCCGCCCCGAGGCCCATTGGTGCCGCTCGACCATTTCTCATTTCGGTTAGCCGCGAGACGGTACGACGCTGATCTTCGGATCCAAGCTGTTCGAAGATGTGTTCGGGCGGCGTAGCCGCGAGGACGACCAAGCGCGCCTTCGATTCATAAAGCGCATCGATCAGAATCACGAGTCTGCGGCCCTCGTCGACCCCGTCCTGAGGTATGACCGGCAACCCATCGAGGAAGATTGAATTGAAGCGGCCGGCGATCGCGAGGTGATCATCGGCGCTGAGCGGTCTCCGACACATCTCCGCGAATGTCACGCGAAGGCTGGTCCCGCAGCACCGGTCAAATCGAAGGTGTCGGCCGTGCACATCAACTAGAACCGATTGTTCCTGCTGGCCGTTCAAGGTCTGGCGCCATAGATGATCGAAACGCTGCGTTGTCTCGGTCGTGACTGGGTAGAGGTAGGCGGCCTCGTCTTGGTCGCCGTCGGCGCGGTGATCGTGCGTACCGCCAAGCTCGACGACATCGACATGTTGTTTCAATCGCTCGACGAAGGGGGCAAATAGCTCCCGGTTCGGACCATTCCGATAAAGAGCGTCGGGATGATCATTTGACGTCGCAACGAGCACCAGGCCATGCTCAAACAACCGATCGAAGAGACGGCCGAGGATCATGGCGTCCGCAATATCGATGACCTCGAGCTCATCCAGACAGAGAAGATGCGATTGGTCCCACAATCTTGCGGCGGCCTGCGCAATGGGATCCTCGTGGTGCTCGCCACCCGCGGGCTGCATCGCAGCGTGAACTTCCTGCATGAACGCGTGAAAATGCAGGCGGCGCTTCAGCGGCTCAGGGGCGCTGTCATAGAAGAGGCTCATCAGCATTGATTTTCCGCGGCCGACACGCCCCCAAATGTAGACGCCCCTTATTTGGGTCCCGTTCCTGCGCACGAAAAACCCGTGGCTTGCATTCATAGCCGTGATTTCATTCGAAAGGCGGTCGAGGGTCGCGACGGCCTGATCTTGATCAATCTCGTATCTAATTCGATGAGCAGCGATCCGCTTTTCATATTCTGACCTGAACGTACTGGCCATTGGCACTCCAATTCTCAACAATTCCAATTCTCGGACATCAAGATCCGTCATCCCCTCGCCATGTCAGAACCGCGCAACCGCTTTCTAGGTCGCGCTGTCAGAAACCGATGCACCCAGGCATTGCGACTGGCGTAGAGCTCTTGCGGGCTCGAGAGCGCGACGATCTCTCCGTCCGCGAGCGCCGCCACGCGATCGCAAACACCAAATAGCGTATCGACGTCGTGTGTAATGAGCAGGACGGTAATGCCGCGCACCTGCGCCATCTCGAGAATGAGACGATCAATTTGTTCTGCCATGACCGGGTCGAGGCCGGTCGTTGGTTCGTCAAGTAGAAGCAGCTCAGGATCATTGGCGATCGCCCGGGCCAAACCGGCACGTTTCTCCATCCCTCCGGAGAGTTCGCTTGGGTACTTGCGGCCAGCGTCGGATGGCAAGCCCGCCATCACCATCTTGAGCTGAGCCAGTTCTCCAATCAGACGTTCCGACAGACCGCTTAAGGTGCGGATCGGAAATTCCACATTCTCCTGCACCGTCAACATCGAAAAGACCGCGTTGTGCAAAAAAAGGAACGCCGCAACGCGCGAGTAGTCTCTGCAGAACTCCACGCTGAGCCGCATAGATGTCGACACCGAATAGTTCAATGGATCCTCGAACCGGCGGAAACAGACCGACGATCGATTTGAGCAGCAACGATTTGCCTGATCCCGAATTACCGATCACGCCGAGAATCTCACCGCGCCGAACCTCCAGGTTGAGGTTACGGTGAAGCGGTGCACCGTGGATTTCGGTGCTCATGTCGCGCAGGAAAACGACGGGCTTTTGGTCGCTCCCCTGCCCTACCGCCGCATCGTCATCTCGGGCGAACTTGACAGCCGAGGTCAGCATTGATGCTCCTGCCATTTCGGACTGCCCAACGGCCGTCCGTCATGTTCTTGGCAGGAGTCATCAGCCGGCTGGCGATTTTGGGAGACCCCATTCCCTGGCAATCGCCCGATAAACGACGATCACCTAGTAGAACTACTGGCATCGCGGGATAGTTTCAACGGATAAGCCGGCTGGCGTTCGTCATTGCCGGCTTCCTGAGCGGGTGCGTTAGCTCACAGCATTGCTGTTTGGCGTTGGCGCGCCAACGGTGTATAATCTCAACCTAGGGGATGGAGTCCCCCCATAACCGCCGCCAACGGCTAATGACTCCTACAAGCGCGCAGGCTCGCGCTCGTAGGAGTTTCAAAGTGCTCCCACGGCAAGACCTGCGGGCGTTCAATAGGCGCTCTAATGTGGAGGTCTCTGCCATGCGAAAAGCCAGTCGCGCTCGCGCCAAATGCGTCCCCGCCGAAGCATCCGCAAATCCGTTTTTGCTCTACATCGCCCTATCACTATTGACGGTTCTGGGAATTGTAGAAGCCGATCTTCACCGCGACACGCTCAAAGCGTGGGGCGTCGTGATCAACAGTGAATTCGTCGATTCTCGGTTTGTCGGGCCCTGAAGACAATCGAGCGCCGCCGCGGCACTTCCAACTCTGCCGGCGACAGTCATATTCGTTTGGAAGCGCGGCTCATTCACAGTCGGTGGATTCGCCATCCGCTGCGTCATGTCATTCTCCCCCGAGAGATTCACTGGACGCGGATCCCGCGCGTGATCATTGCCTGGGCTCGATTATGGTGGCTCTTCCAACCTCGAGGGCCGATCTGGACATAGCGGCCCAAACGCGACTCGATCACGCGATGGAGCGACTACGGTCCTTCCATGACGGCGACGCTGCACTGCTGGAAGTCGTAGGCCTGGGTCCTGATGCCATACCCGTACTACGAGATCTTCTATTCACGCGCGAACCCAGCGGACTGTTTCAATCGAGGTGCCGTGCCGTCGAGGCGCTTGCCTTGCTGAAGGGTTTCTCTGTGTTGGCGGACTTTCTGCGTTTGCGGCGAGATCCTTCAGACCCCGTCGAGCGGTTGGGAGAGGATGCCGTGAAGAGCGCCGCGGGGCGCGCCCTCGCACGCCTGCGCGAGCCATGGGTCTACGAACTCTTGCTGGCGCTCGCCAACGAGCGGCCTTTGCTCGGCATTCTGGCCGGCGTCGGATCATTTCTCCATGACGACTCCATCCCGATCTTCGTCGCCGCACTCGGCGAGGATGATCTTCGTCTGACAGCGCACGGAATCCTGCTCTCATTCGGGAAAGCGGCTTGGTCGGCCCTTATTGCAGCGGCGTTGGATCGGGGTGAGGATCAGCGTGCGGAAAGTGAATCCCATCTGCGCAAGCGACGAAGCGCTCTTGTCCTGCTTCTTGATGGTGGGATTTCGCGAAGGTCATGGTCGAAACTCCGTGACCTGATGGACGATCGCGATCTCCAAGTCGCACTTCTCACGTGCGAGCTCTGTGTTGAAATCGGAAGCGCTCAGGATCGCACAAAACTATGCCGCCGCTTGAAGGATCTGCGGAGGTCGGCGGATTGGAGCGCGGGCGAGCGAATTGACAAGCTTTCGAAAGCGGCTGAGTGCGATCAACGTTGAACTCATTTCCGGACGTCTGACACTTCCGTTGCCCTGGCTGCAGAGGTGACCGTTGCCCCGCGCATGGATCGCGCAGACCGCATCTTGCTTATAATTGCGTCCTGTGTTAGCGAAGCCATCTGGGGATGGGGTCCCCCACAAGCGCCGCAAGGCTGATGACTCCTACTGCGGTGTTGATCGCGGTG